>CETI01204572.1_pt1 | contig 39556 bp, 37 predicted proteins | sample 361441 | NCBI WGS metagenome assembly CETI01 (sample SAMEA2622478, study PRJEB7988) | marine metagenome | biome: marine biome (ENVO:00000447); feature: deep chlorophyll maximum layer (ENVO:xxxxxxxx); material: "saline water (ENVO:00002010), including plankton (ENVO:xxxxxxxx)" | depth 90 m | reverse complement strand
TAGTCATGACTTATCTCCTTGTCCTTGAGGAAGGTTACTAGGGTCTGAAGACTTATGACAAAGATAGAGGAAAAGAGGACAAGAATAGAATTGTCACAGCCATGTTGAACAATGGAAGTATGCAAAAACAATTAACTCTCATTGAAACAGAAAATGCTAGCTGGCAACTAAGCGATACTGACAAAGAAGCCGCCAAGCGTGGCCTCGCAGCGTCAAGGAAAGCTCTGCAAGAAGGTCGGAAACGGCTCGCTGACCTGTTAAGTGCGGCATAGATCAGCAAGCTAAGCGACGCTGATTGACTATGGGGTCGTTAAAGCCAGTTTTATATTTTGCCATTCCTTTGTTGACCTGATGGCGTTCATGGTTAGTAAATACCTTTCATATTCCCCATCAATTTTAAGGTTCCCTTGCATAAATGAAGCTTCTACTGATTTTTCTTGCTGCAAGATGGAAGTTACTTCTTTGTAGGTTACCGATATAGAACAATTTGGCGAAGGATGTTTTCCTAATTCTACGTCCGTAATTTTTCCCTTTACGATATCAATGTAGTATCGAACTTTGCCTTGAGGGGCACCGGATATTTCGTATTGACATGTAATGGTGAGATCCATTGATGGTAATTCTGATCCGAGTTGTTTCAGAGTCTTTAACCAATCTTCAGTAAAGAGGTCTCTCATTTGACTCCTTCAAAAAGATCTGATTCTCGGATTATAGGCCCTACTCTGCTGAAGGCTAAAATATAGTCGTCCCAAGGGTACGCCTCAGCGGATTTTTCTGATGGTAGACCAAACCAAAATGGGGAATTGGGATCAACTTGGGTTGCATGCGCTATTAGAGCGTCTGTTCTTCGTTGTGAGAACTTTGAAACATCAATTTTTGTGGTAATTCGATGATCTTGTGATGGCCGGTCAAACCATGCCTCATTGAATGGGGATTCAATCTCAAGTTTGATAAACATGTTGTGCAGTGCTTCGATACGCGCACGACTCCAAGTTGTGTAGTACAGCTTCAATGGAGTCCATGCTTCTCCTAGCTCAGGGAACTTCGTCGGGTCGCCTGCAGCCTCCCAAGCTGGCAGGCTGATGTCAAAAACTCTGAGATGATCTGGGTGTTGGTAGCCTTGTTGATCGTCGGGATATGTGACTATGACGTGGGGTTTCTCTTCTCTAATGATTTTGACGAGCCTTCCTACCGCTTCGTCAAGCGGAGCATTTGCAAAGCAATCTGGGTTTGCATTTGCTTCAGTATCTGGCATTCCAGAATCGCGGTACCCTAGATAATGGACACGTTTGTATCCGATGATATCGGCAGCTTCAGCTAGTTCTTCTTGCCTGACTTTTGCCAAATTTTGTCTAATTTCTGGTCTATCCATTGCAGCATTAAGGATGTCGCCCTCTTCTCCCCCTGTACAGCAAACTAACGTAGCTGTAACGCCTGCGTCGGAATAAAGAGCAACAGATCCGGCTCCTTTGGATGATTCGTCATCTGGATGAGCATGGATTGTCATCATTCGGTAGTCACTTAGCACAAGAAATAACTTACACTTGTTTTGTGCTGATAATCCACCTGTAGAAATGCATAAAGGCGTTTCGAGCAGTAGGGTCGGCTAGAGATTTACGGAGATGAGGATTGGAATGGGCGGAAGAGTTAAAGGAAAGGTAGCCATTATTACTGGTGGTGCAAGCGGTATCGGGGAAGGTACTGTTCGGCGCTTTGTTGAGGAGGGTGCGAAGTGTATTGTTGCTGATATTCAAGAGGATCTAGCGCAGTCTCTTGCCATTGAGCTAGGTGACAACGCTGTTCCATTTTCACTTGATGTTGCTGACGAAGATCAAGTGAAAGCATGTGTAGATTTTGCGGTAAGTCAGTTCGGGAAACTTGATGTCATGTTTAATAATGCAGGAATTCTCGGTGCTGTTGGCCCTATTGCTGACATTGAGCGCAATGGCTGGTTGCGCACTATTGATGTTTTGCTCAATAGTGTTTTTTATGGGATCAAGCATGCTGCGAAGGTTATGCAAAACCAGGGATTCGGTTCAATCATCAATACTGCTTCAACTGCTGGAGTTCGAGCCGGTTTGGGGCCTCATGTCTACACTGCAGCTAAGCATGCAGTCGTTGGTCTATCGCAATCAGTTGCTACAGAATTAGGTCCGCACGGTATTCGATGTAACGTGATTGCACCCGGTGGGACAGTCTCGGGTTTGACGGCGCGACTTGTTACTGGTGATCATCAGGATCTGGATAAAGCATCCAAACTTATCGGCGCTAACAATCCGTTGCGCCGCGCCGGTACGCCAGAGGATATCGCTAATGCAGTTCTGTATTTAGCATCAGATGAAGCCAGCTTCACAAACGGGGCTGTTCTTGTTGTGGACGCTGCTGGAGAGAGCATTGCAGACAGAAATAGTCGTTTTGTTGACATGGGCTCTCAAACTGTTCAGGAAGCAGACCGGAGCGGTGTTTAGTCTGTTAATTCCTCAGTGACCAATAGTTCTATGATTGCTTGTCTGAGTTCGTCTGGGAATTTACACGGTTTGCCCTGGGTTGTCGTACACCCGACACGCGTATTTTGAATAGCTATAACAGTTTTATCTTTTGTTATTTTCTGAAACCATTGCGCTGAGGCTCTTCTGATTTGTGTTATTCCACTTTCAATTAAGAGGCTATCTGAAAGGTAGGCAGGAGCTAAGAAGCGAGTTTCAATTTGTGCCACAATTAGAAGGAAACCTCTATTGTGTAGCAGATCAACGCTGCTGCCTATTTGGGCGATGGCAGAAATTCTTGCTTCTTCAAAGTAGTGAAGATAGTTGGAATGATTTACGTGACCGTAGGAGTCCAATTCGTTAAATCGGACTTTGATTGTTGTTTTGTGCACTTTAGTCGTTTAGAACAAATGTAATTTTTAGTGTCACTTCGAATTCAGAAATTGATCCATTTTCTACTGTGACCTTTTGGTCTTGGACCCAAGCTCCATCAACATTATCTAGTGTTCTGGCCGCTCTTTCGATTCCTTTTTTTATGGCATCGTCAAAACTGATTGTTGATGTTGATATTACCTCGGTAATCCTTGCGATTGTCATTGCGCCCCCATGTACAGCTTTTGGTGTTTGTTAAAGTTTAGCCTTCTGTAGCTGATTCAAAACTAGGAACTTCTACGCCGGGTAGATAATACGTGAACATTTCGGTGATTGTTTTGGCTATATCCGCTGGATTAATCTGCCCTTTTGCTTGATCTATCGTTATTACGTTACTGTTCATATGGATTTTTTCTATTCCACCCAAATCAAATAGTGCTTTGGCGAGCTCGTCTGGAGGACGCTTTCCTAGGATCTCTTGTTCAATGGAGTATCTTTCGTGGTCCATTCCGGTAATGCTTCGGTTGATTTCAAATCGGAGCACTCCGGGTTTTGTAACTGATTTTTGAATGACTGTGACTGGCTGACCCATATTGAAATCGTAGCTGTTCACGGAGCGACATGCCGACATGTAAACGATGAAGTTGGAATCGTCGCACGATGTCAGAATAAAGTGTTCTGAGCTGGATCTTTTCTTAGGGTGGGAGCTTGAGGAAACGGTGTGTCTTTCATGTATTTCCATGAAATTCTATGCAGCGGTGTTGGGCCTGATTCGCGTAGAGCTCTTTTATGTTTAGAGCATGGGTATCCCTTATTTGATTCAAAGCCGTAGTCTGGGAACGATTTGTGATGCTCTTTCATGATCCTGTCCCTCGTAACCTTCGCTAGAATAGACGCTGCAGCTATTGATAAACACTTGGCATCACCTTTAATAATCATTGTTATATTTGCTTTGCCGATAATTTCTCCAACAAAGTCCCACTTTCCATCAATTAGTGCGTGATCTATATCTATGTTGAGTGATTGAAGGGCTCGCTTTGTTGCTAGCTTTTGGGCATATGACATACCGAATTCGTCGCATTCTTGGTTTGTGGCATGTCCAACGCTCCAGTGCGAGCACCAATCGGTTATTGGGGTATATAGTGATTCTCTTTCTTTCTCGTTGAGTGCTTTCGAATCTCGCACTTTATAAAGTCTTTTGTCTTTGGGAATAACGGCTGCTGCGATTGTGAGTGGCCCAGCCCATGCACCTCTGCCAACTTCGTCGATTCCGACGACATTTTTCTTTCCAGCGGACCAGAGAATGTGTTCGAATCTCTTAGTGGGAGCGTTATGTTTGTTTACTTTTCTTAGAGGAGTTGGCACATATTGAGATTAGCTGAACTTAAAATCAATGAGGGGTCTTCACCGAAAGGTTCCACCATCTGGCGAGTCAGGCTTTATACGGTTTTTCAGGAGGCTGGTGTCTGCATGGATAGTCACTGCAGTTTCTTTTGGCATTTGTTTTGCGAGAAGTGTTTCGCCTATGTAGTCGTTGCTAAACCAGCTTTTATCTAGGCTACGTGCATTAATTTGGATTCTATTAGAAGTATTGGCCTCCCATAGAAGCGCTGGTGATGTGCCATGCCACCTGATTGCGTACCCCATAATTCCGGAATTGACAGGCGCATTGTTTACTCGAATTCCAACCCCGATCCAATCTGGGTCATACAAGGATGCAACTTGAATTTGCTTTTCTCCAGAAGGCAATTTCTCTTCTTGAAGAAACCCTGCGCGGATTGCCAGCAAGACAAGTGCTGAGAAGACAGGGTCTTGCTGCCTGGAATCCGTGATTAGGGACCCCGTGGGATCAGCTTTGATAAGAATTTGATCTAAAGTCAAAGAAGGTTCTTGAATTTGAAGATATCCACCCAGAGTCTCAATAATTATTTGGTAAGACTGTGTATATTTCCGAAATGGTGAGGTGTTTTCTTTACTTCCTATTTCGTCTTCGATCCTCACAAGTTGATTTTGAAGTTCGGTTGCTAGCGACTTTTCTTGCACGAACATCAAGATCTCAATTGCTGCTCTCAGGGAGACTACTTCGAGAGTAATATCACGTTTTTTTAGTCTTCGTTTGCTTGGTAGCGATGCAAGGAGTTGACGCACACTTTCGTTAATCCACGGGGTAATATCTGCCAATTCTTCTTCTTGAAAGCAGAACTCGAGATATTTCTGCCATAGGCATAGTGCATAAAGCGTTTCTTTATTGACATTGTTCTTAAATAGACTCGTTGGCGTGCTTTCCATGTATTTGAATATGAGTTTCTTAGCTGAGTCGGTATGACCCCATGCCATAAGTGCAAGGGCAGTGAGTGGAAGCACAGGTTCATCTGAGTCTACGCTCCAAAAACGTGAACTGATTTCTTGATCAGATCCTATTAGTAGATGCCTTCTAGCTGTATTCAGGACTGAAGCGAGTCTGTTATCGTCGGTTTGTATTTCCATGCCACTTTCAAAATGCTTTAGCCAACCATTTGAGACGTCTTTAAACGAAGGAGAGCGTTCAATATCAGGGAGATTATCTAGATCCTCATTGTTTATAACTAGCTCTAGCTTTGTTGAGTGAGGGAGTGGGAAGATCAGGGCGCTGTCACGACTGGGTTTATCTATAGATGATGTGCTGGTTCTAGAATCTTGTATTTCAGCCTTCACTATCCGGTCAGTCATATCTTGATACCCTGAGCCGGCTATTAACATTCTTGGGACTTTGCTGGAGACGATAATGGGTTTTGCGTTAACTCTTACGGTTGTGGAATCAATCTCAACGGGACCAAAATCTAATAGCAATATGCTTATCGCAACTGGAATGGGTGTCTCATTATAGAACTCAATTTTCGTTACGCTTTGGCCGCCCCATGGGATTACCTCAACGCGCTGAGTGATATCGCCTCCTGGAACTCGCATGCGAGTTACCGTAGTAATTTCATTACTATCTACACTTTGCCTGATAGATGCTCTTTCTTCGGAGAAATGCCATCGATCATCTGCTCCTACTCCCCAGCAGAGTCTTTTGGAGATAGCACTAGGCCATGTGAGATTACCAGAGGAGTCTAGATCCAATAGCACATGATTTCCTAGTATCCCGAGTTCTGGCATTACGTTCTGGCCTTACGCATAATCTGTCATTATTTTAACCGCTATCGTTCTGATCGTTGCTCCCTCATCAGCAGAATATCGTAGGCATCGGTGACTGTTGTTTTGCCTTCCAAAACAGCAGTCACTTGATCACTAATGGGAGTTTCTACTTTGTGAGACGCTGCAAGGGAAGTTACTGCAGGTGCCGTTACGACACCCTCTGCGACATTATTCATCTCTGCGAGGACTTCGATTGTGTTTCGTCCTTTACCTAATTGCTCGCCAACATACCTATTTCGACTTTGCGGAGAGAAACAAGTGGCTACTAGGTCACCTAGTCCAGCGAGTCCGGAAAAGGTTTCTGCTGCCCCACCCATTGCGCTACCTAACCTTGCTAATTCTGCTAAACCTCTCGTAACCACAGCGGCTCTCGTATTGTCGCCTGTTCCCAAGCCGGTTGTCATCCCTACTGCTAATGCAAGAACATTCTTGAATGCTCCTCCTAACTCGCAACCTATTACATCTTCACTTGTATAGACCCTGAATGTCTCTGTTGAGAAAACTTGGAATGCTTGAGCACGTATAGATTCATTTTCCGTTGCTACCACTGCTGCTGTGGCATCTCCAGCAAGTACCTCGGCAGCTAAATTTGGTCCAGTTAGCACTCCGGTAGGTCTGCTGGGTGACTCAGATGCTATGACCTGTGTCATCGTTAAGTTAGTTTTCTGTTCAAGTCCCTTCGTGAGACTAATGATCGGAGTCATACGTTTCGAGAGAGGCAATAACTTTCGGAGGACTTCTCTAAAGCTCTGCGATGGAATAGCCATCAAAATAATATCTGCGCTATTAACTACTTCTTCAAGGTCCACTGAAGCGTCCAACTGTGGATGAAGTTTGCTTTTCCCTAGATATCTGGTGTTTCTGTTCTTTTGCCTGATCGATCTGGCGACGACCGGATCTCGACACCACAGTTTCGTCGGCAAGTTATGAGATACGAGGTGGGCAACGGTTGTCCCCCAGCTACCGCCGCCTACAACTGCTACTTGAAATGTCACGCTTGCATCGTAGCGCTAGAATCTATAGGAATTGCCTATAGATTGCATAAGCGAAGTATTTTATGACTAATGAAGCTGTACTGATCCCTATTAAAGGTTTTGAGTCTGCAAAAATTCGCCTGTCTGCAGTATTGGACTCGGATGCTCGAGCGGATTTGGCCAAGGAGTTAGCTTCTTCAGTTGTATCGGCTTGTCTAGAAACTCCAGTCTTCATAGTTTGTGAGGATGATGCTGTGGAATCTTGGGCTCAGAATTTAGGAGCAGAAATTCTTCGAAATCCCTCTGAGGGATTGAATGAAGCAGTAGATTTTGGCTTTCGTAGCTTGAAGAGAAAAGGTTTTGAAAGTGTTTTAATAACGCATGGAGACTTAGTCTATCCAGCGGGACTTCTGTCCTTATTTGAGATGGAAGAGATAGTCATCGTGCCTGACAGTGAATTAGATGGCACGAATGTTCTTGTATTACCAACAAGTATTGATTTTGAATTTAGCTATGGACCTAACTCATATATGCGTCACTTAAAGTCTGCATCTATGTTAGACACCGAAATTCTCGTAGTAGCGGATTCGCCTTTTTCGCTTGATATTGATGACCCTGACGATCTTCATCATGTTCTTTAGTCTCTCTTTTCTGGGTCTAAGATATAGATGTGATTACTAAAAATCTTGAAGTACCAAAAAGAGCTTTAGCTATTGGCGCTCATCCAGATGATATTGAATTTGGAGCCGGGGCTACTCTCGCCAAGTGGTCTGATCATGGTTGCGAGGTGAGTATGCTGATCTGTACTGACGGATCAAAGGGTACTTGGAATCCCGATATCGATAAGGGTGAATTGATCGCCAAACGGAAAAGTGAGCAAATACTGGCAGCTGCGGAGCTCAAAGCGACCGGCAAAGTCGCTTTTTTAGGTGAAATTGATGGTGAGCTTGAAATCAGCGAAAACTTACGTAAACGTTTGACACTCTTTATACGAAATTTGCGACCTAACGTTGTACTTACTCATGATCCATGGAAAAGGTACAGACTCCACCCCGATCATAGAAACGTTGGCTATCTGGTTATCGATTCGATAGTAGCAGCTCGAGATCCACTTTTTTTCCCTGAGCAGAATATAGCTCCACATAGACCAGATGAGCTTTTCCTATTTGAAGCCGAATTAGAAGATCACTTTGAGCAATGTGAAGGTTACGAAAATAGTAAGTTGAATGCTCTTCTCTGCCATCGAAGCCAGTTGGAATCAACTATGGGGATAGACCCAGAAAGTATTGATGCCGATACTACGACTTTCAAGAACCACGAATTATCTAAAATGGATCATAGCCATGCAGGAGAAGAATTTTCGTTGGCCGAAGGCTACAAAAGAATTTCTGAACTCTAATCTTTAGCGGTTGATAATGAAGATACCTGAGCGCACTTTAGGTTCAAAGTATGTTGATTTTGGTGGAAGCGTTTTCTTTCTATTAATGATTGCTTGAAGTTGGTCCATGCTGACAGGATGCAGAGCGAATGCGACTCCACCCGAACTTTGGGTGATTGATTCTAGATAGCTCAGTGGAATTGTCCCTGGTAGATAGTGAAGTCTTCCTTCTGACCCTTCCTCGTCAATATCAAGGATCGGTTGCAAAATTCGTTTTTGCAGGATTACTGCATCTAATTCTGATGGGTGTATGCGTTGTGGGGAAAGCTTGTACCAACTACTGTCTAAGAACATACTAAATTGACCCGCATACGCTGGTTCATAACCTTCCGAGACTTTGACTGGTTCGATACGAAAGTCCATTTCTGCAATGAGCGTTATTAAGCTTTTTGGTGTCAAGTTATTTAGATCTGAAACATGCCTGTGGAACGACCTTATTCTTAATTCATCAGCTGAGAATAATGCGCCTAATATTTTTCCATACCGTTCGCTTTTCCCAGAGCGCTCCCAGACTGTGTGACTTGCATGCACTCTATGATGACCATCCACTATAAAAGTGGCCTTATCTTGAAAGTGAATTAGTAGTTCATCTGCAATTTGGTCCGGCACGCGCCATATCGTTTGCTCTAGATTATCTTCCCTGCAGAAGTCAAGAATGGGTTTAGATTCCATAGCTTCTTGCATGAGAGCATTAACCTCTACGTCATCGTCATAGGCAAGCGCTATCGGCGATGAATTTATCCCGATCTTTTCCAAATGGTTCGCGAGATCATTTGCGCGAAATTCCCGTGTTCTTTCATGAGGCATAATCCGGCCGTCTTCAAATGCTTCTATTGAAATATCCCCAACGATAGCAGTTTGGTGGTGCTCCTCGTAAGACAATTTATAAAGGTAAAGCGATGAATCAAGTGTGTCAGAATATGCTCCAGCATCAAATAATCTTTTGAGAGCCTCACTATTTGCGGCTGATCTTTTCTCTGTTGACAGAGAGGATTTTCCACTAGTTACATGCAGAAAGACATATGGATCTTCATCCATCAATTTCTCTCTCTCGGCTCCGTGTAGCATGTCATATGCCGGTGATACAACGCGCTCAGCCCACTCAGTTTTCACCAATTTGGCTGACACTCTATCTAAAAGCTTTGTTTTAGACACTTTTCGCATTCCTTTGGTCTAATAGCGAAACCCCAAGTACATTATCCAGTGCAAGTAAATTCTTATAAAGGTCGGATGGAATTTCTCCTGCAACTTCGATAGTTGAAACAGCCGCATTTTTCCCTGCAAAAACTTTGTTGTCCATGTATTGAACGTTTAGTTCAGCAGCTCGTAGTGATGACAGAACGGAAGCTAAGACCCCTACGCGGTCAAGGTGCCGAACCCTCACTTGTGAAGTGCCATCACCAGCTGGTGATTGGTTGACGCAATTTATGGGTGATCCTTGTTCAAAGCCAGTTATGGCGTCAAGTATCCCTTGTGCTATCGCTTTACTTGCTTGAGTGGTAGAAGCACCTATGTGGTGACTACCGACAACAGATAGATTGCTAGCAATTTGTGAGTGAAAGCTTCCCTCCCCCTTTGATGGCTCATCTCGGAAGACATCGAGGCCAGCTTTGAGACCACGTTGGTTGATCGCATCAAGGACTGCTTCCTCGTCAACTATCTCACCACGGCTTGTATTAATGAGGATTGCGTCATCCATAAAATGTTGGAGCAAGTCATGGTTAATTAGTGCATGTGTCTCATTGTTATATGGAACGTGCACAGAGACTATATGACTTTGCGAGACTAGTTCTTCTTTCGTATCAACTAGTTTGATTCCAATTTGACGGATTTTTTGCTCGGCTTGAGGCGTTCTTCCAGACTTTCTCTGACCTATTACCTTTATTCCGAACGCCTTTGCTCTTTCAGCTACACTCAACCCGATATCACCTAACCCTATGATGCCCATTGTTTTGCCTTGGAGTCCTTCGGCTTTTGAGTAAAGTCTTTTATTCCATACCCCATCCCTTAGGTCAATTACTCCATCAGCTATCCGACGATCTATTGCTAGCAGTAGACCGAATGTCAATTCGGCAACTGCTACTGCGTTTCTTCCTGGGATGTTGCATACATATATTCCTTGACTTGATGCAGCTTCAACATCAATCGTGTCTGTTCCGGCACCTGCTCTGATGATTAACTCAAGTGAGTTTGCTTTTGATATGGCGTCCGCAACTACTCTTGTGCTTCGCACAACAAGGACCTCAACATCAGCTAGATGCTCATGCAGATCATCCGAGGTGCAGCCCGGATTTGAGGTAACTTCATGACCTAGTTTTTCTAAATCTGAAATGGCAGATGGGTGGACTTTATCAGCTATTAGAATTTTCATTTATCTCCTTACCAAGCAAAGCGCCGGCGTTTGCGGGCGTTTCGGTCAATAACAATGTCTATTCTAGTTGCTTTTTGATACTGATCACTACAACCGTCGTAATGATTCATACTTGAGCGGCTTCATGAGTTAATGTAAACACATATTCAAGGAGAAAAATGAGCGAAGAACGCGAAAATTTAACATGGGAAAATTATGGGTTGGCGGCAAGAGATCTAGCGAAAATAATCGCAGATGACAATTACCAACCCGATATTATTTTAGCTATCGCTCGAGGTGGTCTGTTTGTCGCTGGTTCTCTTGGCTACGCTTTATCTGTCAAGAATTTGTATGTAATGAATGTCGAGTATTACACAGGCGTTGAGGAAAGACTAGATGTTCCTGTGGCCTTACCCCCTTATCTTGATTCAATTGATCTTCGCAACGCCCGAGTGTTGATTGCTGATGATGTCGCTGATACGGGAGCCACACTTGCTTATGTCCATGAATTCTGCAAGAGCGAGGTTGCTGATGTACGGAGCGCTGTTTTATACGAGAAGAGCCCTTCAATCATCAAATGCGAATATGTCTGGAAAAGAACAGATAATTGGATAAATTTTCCTTGGTCTACTGATGAGCCGCTATTGCCTCCAGCTGATGGAAGAGCAATTATCCTTGATGCGTGACGTCTTATAGGGTTAGTCATGGCGTAAATCGTTCCGTAGCTTTCCTCTACTCGGTAGCATGAGGTTGTATGGATTTTTTAATTGCTTCTTCAACGGAGGACCTTTGTGAGTTATTAGCTCAGGATCCTACGCGTCAACTTCTGGCGGGAGGCACTGATTTCATGGTAGAGGTTAACTTCAGGCATCGAGATGTCACTGGCGTTATTGCCATTGACCGTATTGAGGAGCTTAAACGATGGAGGCACGATGGCGATTCTGTGCTTATAGGTTCCTGCGTTACTTATCGCGAAATTGAGCGTGGACCTCTGGCAACACTCATTCCTGCGCTCGCTCAGTCAGCTAGAACGATAGGGTCGCCCCAGATAAGGAACGCTGGAACGATTGGGGGGAATCTGGCAACCGCGTCACCTGCAGGCGATATGATCCCTGTGTTATCAGCATTAGGGGCTCAAGTTATTGTCAGAAGTAAATCTGGAGTCAGGGAATTACAGGTAGGTGAATTGATTACCGGTGTAAAAACGAATTCGCTTCTTGAGGATGAATTTATTGAATCAGTTCGGGTTCCAGTTCTTCGAGGTCCGCAAGAGTTTCTAAAGGTAGGTCCTAGAAACGCTATGGTCATCTCTGTTACCTCTTTGGCCATGGTGACAGATATTGACAAAGAATACATTGGTATTGCATTGGGATCTGTCTCAGCTTCACCTTGTCGGTCTACAGAAGCTGAGCACTTTATTTCTAAGAATATTAATTGGGACAAACTGACAGTTCAATCCGGGGCTATTGAGAATTTTGAAAGCTTGGTGAGAGAGTCTGCGAACCCTATAGACGACCATAGAAGTTCCAGTGGTTATCGAACCCATACCGTTGGCATACTAGCTCGACGTGCTTTGTTGAGAATATTTAGATTGGAAAACTAATGGATATTACTCACGAATCTAGACAATACGAACTAACTGTAAATGACTCTAGGTATGCGATTTCCGATTCTTGGCTTGGGGAAAGTTTACTGTATGTATTGAGAGAAAGGCTTAGCCTCTATGGGTCAAAAAATGCTTGCGAACAAGGCGAGTGTGGTTCCTGCTCTGTAATGATGGATGATGTTTTAGTATGCTCTTGTTTAGTTCTCGCTGCTAACGCTGAGGGTCGAGAAATTAAGACCATCGAATCTGTTGCTGATGGCGACGAACTCTCAGATGTGCAAGAAGCATTTATTGATACAGGCGCAATACAATGTGGATTTTGCACACCGGGACTGTTGGTGACGATTCATGATTTTCTAGACGCAAACCCAGAGCCCGAAGAATCTGAAATTAAGGAAGCGATTTCGGGAAACCTATGCAGATGCACAGGCTATGGGCGCATTGTTGAGGCTGTTCAATTGGTTTCCATAAGACGATCAAATCGAGATATCTAATGTCACTTCTTGAGGAAGGTATCGCATCTAGTGCAGGGGTTGGAATATCTGCAACAAGGCCAGACGGCAAAGAAAAGGCACGAGGCGATTTTCTATTCTCAAACGACCTAAGTTCTGAGGATATGCTTTGGGGACAAACCTTACGGTCGCCGTACCCCTCAGCAAAGATCAGGCAAATTGACTTTTCACAAGCCCTAGCAATGGAGGGAGTCCATGCAATTCTGACTGCTGATGATGTCCCTGGAGAGAACATATTCGGTTTAGAGCACCCCGATCAACCTGTTTTGGCCTTTGATATGGTGCGATATGTAGGTGAACCAGTAGCTATTGTGGCTGCGAACCACCCTGAAGTTGCCAAGAGAGCTGTTGATGCGATCCTTGTAGATTATGAACAGTTAAACCCACTAGTTGACAGCCAAGAAGCAATCGAAGCGGCGCCTATTCACCCAGAGGGTAACGTTATACGCCATTTGGTTATAAAACATGGCGATCCTGACGCTACAGGGAACATTGTTGTTGAAGGCGAGTACGAGGTTGGCATGCAGGATCAAGCATTTCTTGGCACCGAGTCAGGAATTGCTTACCCTTCCGCTGATGGAGGGGTTGATCTGCACATATCAACACAGTGGCTTCATTCTGATAGAGACCAGGTAGCGTCTGCCTTAAATTTGCCAGATGATCTTGTGAGGGTAACTCTTGCAGGAGTTGGAGGAGCGTTTGGAGGCAGAGAGGATGTTAGCATGCATGTGCATCTTTGCATGCTTGCGATGCACACAGGACGGCCAGTCAAAATGGTTTATGACCGCAACGAGTCATTCCTTGGTCACGTGCATCGTCACCCTGCAAGAATATGGTTTCGCCATTGCGCAGACGAGTCGGGACTACTAGTTAAGGTCGAAGCTAAAGTGGTCCTTGATGGAGGAGCATATGCCTCCACAACATCAGCTGTTTTAGCAAACGCTTGTTGCTTTTCCGTCGGCCCTTACAGTGTCCCCAATGCCCTCATTGAGGGGTGGGGTGTAAGAACGAACAACCCACCATGTGGTGCGATGCGAGGTTTCGGAAATGTCCAAACCTGTTTTGCTGCCGAGGCTCAGATGGATAAACTAGCTAGCGCTTTGTCTATGGACCCAGTTGAATTAAGACTACTAAACGCACTCAAGACTGGCGATACCTTGATTACAGGTCAGAAGATTACTGGCACTGCCCCCGTTAAGGAAGTACTGACTTCGCTTTCAGAATATCCGATCCCAAAAGGCACTCAAGGTAACATCCTTGAATTACCCGGCGGAACAGGAAGAACAACTGATAGTTCACATGTGAAGCGGGGCATTGGATACGCAGCTTCAATAAAGAATTTGATGTTTTCAGAGGGCTTTGATGACTTCTCTGAGGCACGTTGCATAGTCACAGACGGTGAAGTATCAATAAAATCAGCGTGTGTTGAGGTTGGTCAGGGTTTCGTTACTCTAGTCAACCAGATTGTTGAGGAGACTCTTGGGGTACCCGAAGCTGTTATTCTTCCAGTAGATACTTCAATAGGTTCTGCAGGTTCAACGTCGGCTAGCAGACAAACTTGGATGTCTGGTGGGGCAGTCTTGAAAGCCTGTGAGGCAGTGATCCATTCCTTGATATTGGAGTTGAGGAACGAAAGTGGCGTTGAGTACGAAAGAGTTGGATTAAATCTTATTCCAAAAGATGGATCGGACTCGATAGAAATTGCTATTGCGCTACGCGGACGAAATTTTGATGAGCATGTCACACATCGACATATGCCTACATTTCCGCTTGACCAGAATGGGCAAGGAAATGCTCATGTTTCGTTCGCCTTCGCAGCTCACAGGGCTGTAGTTGACGTAGACGAGGAACTAGGCCTCGTGCGCGTCGTTGAAATCGCTACTTCCCAGGATGTTGGACGAATTTTGAATCCCGTACAAGCTAGAGGCCAAATCGAAGGAGGAATAGCTCAGGGACTAGGTCTTGCCTTGCTTGAAGAGCTTGTCCTCGCTGACGGGAAAATAGCTAACGCTAATTTCACTGATTACCTGCTTCCCACTGCGATGGACACACCCTCTATTGAGATAGCCGCATTTATCGAACAGCCCGAACCTGGTGCTCCATTTGGGGCTAAAGGTATTGGCGAGCCTCCTGTCATATCGTCCACTCCGGCTATTGTTGCCGCTATTCGGGATGCAACTGGATATGAACTCAATAGAGTACCTGTTAAACCGGAAGATATAGCCCTAAACGGGTTATAAAACTATCTGCATTTCACTAGGTTAAAAACTAAAAGAAATGTAGAATTCCATATGGGCATGCTACATGTTAACAGCGAGCGCCTGTGGGGGCGAATAAGTGAATTAGCACAAGTTGGGGCTATTGATGGAACAATGGGCTGTTCAAGACTTGCGCTGACTGATGAGGACGCTGAAGGAAGACGTCTTGTAATCACCTGGATGCAAGACTTAGGCATGGATATCGCAATTGATGGGATCGGGAATGTAGTAGGTACGTGGTACGGTCCGGATACGGATAGGCATTTACCTGCAGTTATGACAGGAAGCCATATCGATACGGTCAAAACCGGAGGACGATTTGATGGAAATCTGGGAGTTCTCGCAGGATTAGAAGTAATTGAAACGATCGCTGAGCAGGGTCTTTCTCCTCAACATCCAATCTCAGTTGGTTTTTTTACAGGCGAGGAAGGTTCACGTTACGCTCCTGACATGTTGGGAAGCCTTGTCTATGTTGGTGGACTTGGACTTGAATCAGCCCTTGAAATTAAAGGCATTGATGGGACCAATGTCGGAGAGGAGCTCGAAAGAATTAATTTCCGAGGCCAAGCTCCATGTCCGGGCCCAATTCCGAAGGCCTTCATCGAGTTACATATTGAGCAGGGACCAATCCTAGAAGCGGAGAATATTGCTATAGGTGCGGTTGATAGTGTGCAAGGAATAAGTTGGACTCAAATTACTATTGAGGGACAATCCAACCATGCTGGAACTACTCCAATGCATATGCGTCATGACGCAGGTTGGGTTGCAGGAGAGATAACATCTTACGTTCGTCGCTTAGTTAAAGAAATTGGTGGCAATCAAGTTGGGACTGTCGGAAAAATTGACCTCGTCCCCAATCTTGTAAATGTTGTCGCATCAAAGGCTACGTTGACCGTTGATCTTCGAAATACCGATGATGAAATCCTTAAAGACGCCGAACTACAACTTGCGAATTTCTGCGATAATTTAAGCACTCAAGAAGAAGTTAAGTTACATCGAGAAGTCTTAGCACGTTTTGAACCTGTCACCTTTGATGACGCCCTAGTCGGTGACGTCATTCGCTTCTCTGAGTTATTAGATATATCAGTCAAGCAAATGACCTCAGGCGCGGGCCATGATGCTCAGATGTTCGCAAGGGTTTGTCCGGCAGTAATGATTTTTGTTCCAAGCGAGAATGGCTTATCCCATAACCCCGATGAATTCACATCTCAAAAGGAGATTGAAGATGGAAGTAATGTTTTGCTTCAAATGATGGCTGAGCTTTCTGGACTTCATTATGACTGAGAGAAATTTGCGGGTAGCTGCTGCCCAAATGGGGCCAATTGGTAAAGGTGCTTCTAAGTCAGCAGTTGTTGACAGGCTTATTACCCTTCTTAATCTCGCATCGGAGGATAATGTAGAGCTGGTTGTTTACCCAGAATTGACGCTTACGACTTTTTTCCCTAGATGGTTTGTTGAGAATGAGAATGATATTGAACTGGAGTCTTTCTTTGAGGCCAACATGCCAAGTCCTGAAACTGAACCGCTTTTTTCAAGAGCCAAAGAACTAGGGATTGGGTTCTGCTTAGGTTACGCAGAACTTACTAAAGAGGGCGAAAGATATAACACACAAATTTTGGTAGATAGCCATGGTGAGATCGTAGGAAAGTACCGGAAAGTGCATCTTCCTGGACATGAGGAGCATGAACCATGGAGGAAATTTCAGCACCTTGAGAGACGTTATTTTCAAGCGGGAGACTCCTTCCCAACTTGGCGAACTTTCGGAGGAATTGTGGGTATGGCGATCTGCAATGACCGTCGATGGTCGGAGACCTACCGTTCGCTTGCTCTTGGTGGGGCTGAGTTGATCCTTATCGGCTACAACACGCCAATCCATTACGCACCCGACCCATCACAAGATAGGCTCGCATCCTTCCATAGTCGCTTAGTTATGCAATCAGGTGCTTACCAAAATGGTTGTTATGTGATTGGTGTTGCAAAAGGGGGGATAGAAGAAGGCGTTGAGTCGTTATCAGATTCATGCATTATTAGTCCCAGCGGTGAAATTCTGGCAGAGGCTAAAACTGATGGGGATGAGTTGATTATCGCTGATATTGATTTAGATATCTGCAAGAATTATAAACAAACAATATTTGATTTTGCTCGTTACCGAAGACCTGAAGCATATAAGGCTATTACCAACCAGACAGGGACTATTCCTCCGGAAGAATTATGACTACTTTTGAACTAAATGGAGAAGAGGTTTCAGTACTTAATGATCATCCACACTTGTTAGCGGCGTTAAGAGATGAACTGGGTATTTTGTCCGCAAAAGATGGATGCTCCCCATCTGGCCAGTGTGGATGTTGCACAGTCATTATGGACGGGAAAGCCAGAATTTCCTGCCAACTTTCCCCTGAACGAGCTAATGGAGCCAGTATTCAAACTCTAGAGGGTTTGGATTCTGAGGAAATTGATAAAATGGGGCAAGCGTTTGCAGCGTGCGGTGCCTTACAGTGTGGGTTTTGTACCCCAGGGATCATGATCAGAACGAAGGTACTCGTTGACAAAAAAGGTCCCGAACTTGAACGAGATTACGCTGCTCGCCATTTAGGTGCTCATTTATGCAGATGTACTGGATACGTTAAAATCCTTGATGCTGTTGAATCATTAGCTAAGGGAAAGATACCCGATGAGGAACATGGTGCGGGCATAGGAAGCAGACTTGTTAAATATGAGGCTGAAGACCTTGCTGTTGGTCGTCGCCCATTTATTGATGATATGCAGGTGGAGAGCCTTTTACATGGTGCGTTTCTCCTCAGTGAGCATGCGCGGGCCGATATTATCTCAATTGATACTTCCGAAGCGGAGAGCTTGGATGGGGTTATTCGGGTTATTACTGCCGCTGATGTACCTGGTGAACTACGTGTGGGGCTAATCCATAAGGACTGGCCAGTGTTTATCCCTGTGGGTGGAAGAACTAGCTATTTAGGTGATGTGATTGCGATGGTGGTTGCCGAGACACGCGAGATAGCTCGAACTGCTCGTGAATTAATTCGAGTCAAATACGATGTTCTTCCCCCTATCACGAACCCTCTTGAGGCAATCATAAGCGCTGAAGATGCTGTGTGGGAATTAGACGGCAATGTTCTCTCAACCTCTCATTACAAGAGGGGGCACCCAGAAGAAGTGTGGGGCGATTGTGCCCACATTGTTAGTGAGACTTTCCAGACTCAACGCGTCGACCATGCTTTTCTCGAGCCTGAATCTACATTAGCTACTTTGACACCTGATGGTCATTTATACGTGTATAGCGGCGGGCAAGGTATCTGGGACGATAGAAACGATATCTCACGTGTTCTTGATATTGGAACAGAAGATGTGACGGTTGAACTCGTATCCAATGGTGGGGCCTTCGGTGGTAAAGAGGATATGTCTAACCAGGCACAGACAGCGCTGGCAGCATGGTTATTGAAAAGGCCTGTAAAAACTACTTTGAGTCGTGAGGAGTCATTCCTCATCCATACGAAACGTCACCCAATCCGTCTTGAATACAAGATAGGTTGTGATCAGAATGGAGAACTCCTGGCGTTATCCGCAAGAATGGTAGGAGACTCTGGACCCTATGCCTCTGTTGGAATGAAAGTACTGGAGCGAGCGGCGGGTCACGCCTCTGGTCCGTATGTAATTCCCAATATCGAGGTTGAGGCAATCGCTGCTAGAACAAACAATTCAGTTTGTGGCGCATTTCGTGGATTTGGAGCTAACCAAGCCCAATTTGCGATGGAAGGTATGATGGATAGATTGGCCGAAATGGTTGGAATTTCGGGTTGGGAGATCCGATCGAGAAATGTCGTGACACCAGGTTCAATTTGGGGTCCGGGTCAAATAATGGACGACGGTTGCTTGGGGGCAAGGGAATGTTTGGATGCCATTAAGCCTGCGTACCTTAGGGCGATTGAGCAAGGTAAAGCTGTAGGTTTAGGTTTAGGACTGAAGAATTCTGGACTGGGTAATGGGTTTAAGGAAGTAGCTAAGGCAGTGGTCCATTTCACCGATTCCGGTCGAATTGAAGTACGCCATTGTTGGACTGAGATGGGTCAGGGCGTTCACACAGTAGCGTTACAGGTAGCAGCAGAGGAGCTTGGAGTTAAGGCAGACCGCATTGACGTTTTGGTTGATACTTCAAGAGAATTAGGAGCTGGGCAAACAACGGGAAGTCGTGGAACATTGATGGGGGCTGGAGCTGTCGCCGACGCTTGCAAGAGAGCCCTTGAAGGTGGCTGTCAGGTTGGTGTTGATTATGAGGGAGAATACCGAGTTGATTGGACTAACTCGTTGAGCGAGGATGTGGAAAATCCGATAATCCATTCAACTTTTGGATACGCCTCACAAGTTGTGATAATCAATGAGAAGACTGGGAAGATCGAGAAGGTAGTTGCAGCTCATGATGTGGGTAAGGCAATAAATCCGCTTCTCTGTGAGGGGCAAATTGAAGGAGCCGTTCACATGGGTCTTGGATACGCACTATCCGAAGGCTTCCCTTGCGATGAAGTCGGCCAACCAAAAAACCTCACTCTCAAGAGCTTAAGTATCATCCGACCGAAAGATATGCCAGATGTGGAAGTTATCCTCGTTGAGTCTCCACAGCCTAATTCCCCTTATGGAATAAAGGGGGTGGGCGAGATAGGTCTTGTCCCTACTGCTGGCGCCGTCGCAGCTGCGCTAACTGCTTTAGATGGTATGTGGAGGAATGAATTGCCTATGGAAGACGAGTCTAATCGTGAGCGAGCAGAGGCATGGACTTGAATGCAAACCAAACTTTTGGCCTAGTCTGCGCTCACCACCACCTCTATTCATCACTAGCTCGTGGAATGCCGTCGCCAGATAAAACTCCAAGCTCTTTTGGAGATATTCTTAAGTCAGTGTGGTGGAAGCTCGATAGATCATTAGATCTTGAGACTATTGAGTGGTCTGCCAAATTGGGCGCACTCGAAGCTCTGGAAAGAGGAACAACGTGCATAATTGATCACCACGAGTCTCCTAATGCAATCGAAGGATCATTGACGGTTATTCAAAACGCTTGCCATGAACTTGGGGTACGAGTCAATACGTGTTACGGAGTGACTGATAGAAGTTCTAATGACTTTTCCACCAATATGCCTATGACTGAAGAAGCCAGACGTGGATTAGAAGAAAATAGGAGATTTCTTCAAGAGGGTGGTGTTGGCATGGTTGGCATACATGCAGCTTTCACTTGCTCTGATGAGACACTAAATTCTGCTGCACAACTCGCAGTTGATATGGGTGTAGGTGTCCATGTTCATGTAGCTGAAGGAGACCTAGATGCCATTTCGTGGAAGCGACTGCAGCAGCATGCCTCTGATGATTGGATTCTTGTCCACGGGGTTCTTCTCCCTGATAATCATCAACTTCGAGGAACAATTGTACATAACCCGAGATCAAATATGAATAACGGTGTAGGTTACGCGGAACCGACACGATTTGAGAACCTAGTTGGGTTAGGAACTGACGGTATTGGTGCCGATATGCTCGAGGAGTTTCGTATTGGATATGCGCGACTACGCGAATTTGCCGTTGAAGAGTCGCCTGAAACGGTATGGAATATGCTGAATGTGAATACTTCTTTATTCCCTGAGTGCCGAAAGGATAAAGTCACGTGGTCATATGGAGAAATGGACCCATGGCATATTGCGTTTACTAGTGGTGTTCGACCCGTTGATATAGAAATTGACGGAAAGCCTATAATGAAAAGCGGCGAATTCGTTGATATTGATTCCGCTGAAATACGAGCTAAGGCTGGTGAAGCAGCAGAAAAGCTCTTTAAAAGAATGAAGGAGCTGTTATGACACAACCTGTCGGTCTTTATTTACAGGATGCGCATTCAATTGAGGAAGCAATCGCCTTTGCTCAAGCCGCTGAAGCGAAAGGATTCGAGTCTGTGTGGCAAGCCGATTCAAGACTTGTGCGCGAGTGTTGCGTCCCTATGGCAGCATTTGCTGCGAAGACAACGAACGTAAAAATCGGCAGCGGAGTCATTGACTGCTGGACAAGAAACCCAGCAAGAATAGCATCAACATTTTCAACTCTCGATGACTTAGCACCTGGAAGAATCATTCTAGGTATTGGAGCATGGTGGGATCCCTTGGCATCAAAAGTAGGAGTTGACCGTCAAAGGCCACTGAGAGTTATGCGAGAAGTTGTCGAATCAGTGCGTGCTTTATTGCGTTGTGATGGGCCTGTCACATACCAAGGCGATTATGTTCAGCTTGATGGCGTTGAGCTGGATTACATTCACCAAGAACGTGTTGCTAAAGACGTTCCTATCTACATTGGCGCAACTGGTATGAAAATGATGGAACTAACAGGAAAGATTGGTGATGGGGTTGTCTTAAACTACATGGTTGAGCCAGCTTATAACCTGCGAGCAATGGAGGCACTGGAAAAGGGTGCCCACTCTGTTGGTAGAGATCTTAGCGATATTGATCGCCCTCAGCTTATTGTTTGCTCTGTTGACGAGGATCGCCAAGCTGCCCTTGATGCCGCCCGATTACTACTGACCCAATATCTTGGTCAACAGCCCCACATCATGGCTGCAAGTGGTGTGAGCGAAGATTTACTCAATAAAATTCATCAGGTTTTATCTTGGCCTGCTACTAATGAAGAGGTAAAAGCAGCTTCCAAGCTGGTTCCAGATGATGTTGTTCAACGCTGCACAGCATCAGGGACACCGGAAGAGGCGAAGGCCAAAGTGAAAGAATACCTTGATGCTGGCTGCACCTCACCTATTCTCTATCCTTTGGGACCTGATGTTCAGTTAATGATTGATTCATTTTCGGACTGGAAACCTTAGAAATTAAATATCCATATCGCACTTGTCTAGGGTGTGCGGTAATGTCCGATTATGGCATTAAACGATAATGAAATAAGTCGACTGGATAGTTATGGACTAGCAGAGGTAATCCGCTCGGGTGATGTGTCACCCGTTGAAGCGGTCCAAGCTTCTATTGATCGTATTGAAAGACTGGATGGGAAATTGAATGCAGTGGTGACTGAGCGATTTGAGAGAGCCCTCAATGACGCTGCTGGTGATATACCTGATGGGCCCTTCAAAGGAGTGCCTTTCATATTAAAAGATCTCTGGACATCAAGTGCCGACGAACCAATGCATCTGGGGAATAAAGCTTTAAAGGAAATCAACTACATTTCTGCTGTTGAATCTGATTTATCAAGAAGATACCGGGAGGCGGGTTTTATTGTCGTTGGTAGGTCCAATACTCCAGAGTTTGGACTTGTTGGCACCACTGAACCTGAGTCTTATGGTCCCTGCCGAAACCCTTGGAATACCGACTATGGTACTGGAGGGTCTAGCGGTGGAGCAGCTGCTGCTGTAGCGTCTGGAATGGTCCCATCAGCTAATGCCAGTGATGGTGGTGGGAGTATTCGTATCCCAGCTGCAATGTGCGGTCTTGTTGGCTTGAAACCAAGCCGCGGCCGTGTCCCTATGGGACCGAAACAAGAAGAGTGGGGTCTCTCCATACAACATGTTGTATGCCACACAATGAGGGATGCCGCTGGCATACTTGACGCAACCGCAATTCCTACGATGGGTGACGGCGTTGTTGCGCCTAAGCATGGGCAACCCTATCTCAATCAAGTTGGTGCCCCACCCGACAAGTTAAGAATTGGGATATGGAATGAATCGCCTCGAGAAGATCTAGAGATTCATCCCGATTGTCAACGTTTAACTAGGGAAACGGCTGAATTACTCGAAAAGCTAGGACATATCGTTGAAGAGGCTCATCCCGTTGTACTTGACGACCCTGCGATTGGCGGACGCTTCAGCGCTATATGGATGGCTGGTGCAAACTTAACGCTCAGAAATCTTTCAAAAATCTTACAGCGTGAAGTGACTGTTGATGATGTTGAAATTGGAACTTGGTTAATGGCGCAGGCTGGAGCAAAAACTTCGGGACTAGAGGTGCTTCAGGCTCAAGCTGATATGGGCTCCATGCGTCGCTCAACTCTTGAGTGGTGGGAAAATGGGTGGGATCTCCTACTAACCCCCACTACTCTTGTTCCTCCTCCTCTAGTTGGTGAACTCGTATCTACCGAAGATGAACCAATGAGAAATTCGCTCAGATCAATTCCATATGCTGCTTTCACATCACCATTCAACGCTACTGGCCAGCCTGCTATTTCTTTGCCGACAGGGTTTTCTTCGAATGGCCTGCCAATAGGAGTACAATTAGTTGCAGCATATGGTCGTGAAGATCTATTGATTCAAGTTGGGTCGCAGTTGGAGAGCGAGATTCAATGGAGCAATAACCGAGCTCCCATACATGCCTGATAACTGGTGAGGTCTTATTGACTTCATCTGAAACCGACTAATCATGTAAACTCGCATCATGGCAAAAAATGTTTTAGGAACTGAGCTTCAGGACTGTAGTCATGACCCATTGACCGGATACTACCGAAATGGTTGTTGCGATACTGGCCCAGGTGATATGGGGGTCCATACGGTATGTGCAATTATGACTGAGGAATTTCTTTCATTCTCCAAGGAGGCTGGAAATGACCTCTCAACGCCAATGCCGGAATATGGTTTCTCCGGCTTGAAGCCTGGTGATCAGTGGTGTCTTTGCGCCTCTCGTTGGCAGGAAGCTTTCTTAGCTGGGAAAGCTCCAAAAGTACGCTTGGAGTCAACGCATATGGCGACACTTGAGTGGGCAAGTTTGCAAGATTTAAGAGAATACGAATTTCATCAGCAATAGGCAAAAGTAATCGGATTATCTCTCCATCTGATTACCCCTGCTAGGTTTAATATGTGCCAAGAACTGTTATACGAGGAGCGAGATATCCGGGAGATATAGCCTTTGAGGGTGGGATAATTACCGAACTTGGGGTTGTTGATCGGAAAGATAGCGATGTGGAGCTTCGGTATGATGACGTCATTATTACCCCCGGTCTGATTAATACGCATCATCATTTGTATCAGTGGATGACAAGAGGAATTGCAACGGGTTGCAACCTTTTTGAGTGGCTCCAGACCCTTTATCCAGTATGGAAGAAGATGAACGTAGAGGATGTCTTCTCAGCAGCGCTTGTTGGTTTAGCAGAATTAGCATTGAGTGGCTGTACTACTGCGTTTGATCATCATTACGTAGTTCCGGATGGCGATGATTCGGTTTTCGATGCAATTGTGGATGCAGCAAAACTTGTTGGAATACGAATTTTCCTTAGTAGAGGTTCTATGGATCTCGGGGAAGCAAAAGGTGGTCTTCCGCCAGATAATTTGGTTGAGGAGCGAGATTCAATACTTGCTTCAACAGAACGCATAATCTCTAATCACCATGATGGAAAGATGGTTAATGTTGTTGTTGCTCCTTGTAGCCCTTTTTCTGTGACTGAAGGTTTGATGATAGAGTCTGCTAGCCTCGCACGTAAACACGGTCTTCGACTTCATACTCACTTGTGTGAAACCATTGACGAGCAGGAACACTGCATAGAACGATTTGGGAAAAGACCAGCCGAGCAGTTATTTGAGTGGGGATGGACTGGCGATGACGTTTGGTTTGCACATGGAATTCACTTTTCAGAGAAGGAAATTACGTTACTGGGACAACAAGGAACAGGAGTTGCACATTGTCCATCATCAAACGCCCGACTCGCTGCCGGCATGTGCCCCGTTTCTGATCTTCTGCAAGCGAATGTTCCAGTTGGCCTTGGAGTGGATGGAGTTGCCAGCAATGAGGTAGGCGGGCTCTTCCCCGAGTTAAGACAGGCTCTATATACCGCTCGCTTGAGGGAAATGCGTCCGGATGCCTTAATGCCTAGAGACGTTCTCTATCTTGGAACATCCGGTGGTGCTAAGTGCCTTGGAGCATCAAAATCAGGCGAATTAGCTGTAGGATTCAATGCAGATTTTGCAGTGTGGGACGTACCGGATCTCGCCGGCGTTCGTGATCCGATTTCGGGTCTTGTTTTAGGTCCTGACCGGAAAGTTCTTGATCTTTTCGTTGGTGGTAAGCAAGTAGCTAAGGACGGAGAACTTCTCGGATTTAGTCTTTCTGATGCCCATAAATCACTATCAAAACGCTCTAAACGCTTGTGGGAATAAAGTTAATATCAAAGTTATTATTGCGTGTTCCAAGAGATATTACATAAATACAGGTAAATAAGGCGCTAACCTCATGCTATGGGAGGAATGTACGAAGATCTTAAAGGACCAGAAATTCCGAGTGTTTTATCGGAATCTTCAATTATCCTGCTTCCTGTAGGAGCTATTGAACAGCATGGACCTCATTTACCCATGTCCGTTGACCGTGTTATCGCTGAGAAGACTGCTGAAGCCATAGTTGCTAAATGCGGAGATGAGTTAGATATATGGCTACTTCCGACGCTTTCTATTTCAAAATCAAATGAACATAACTGGTCTGGGGGAACGATTTCGCTACGATACGAAACTCTCATGGCGGTTTTGAATGATATCGGAGAGTCTCTGAGTAAAACCAACGCTAAAAAATTAGTTTTGTTGAACGGGCATGGCGGGAACACAACGTTATTGAATACTGCCCTCCGTGAGTTACGACTCAATCATTTGCTTGAAACTTTTCTGATCCACCCAGCTCTACCCCCTGCCTACGGTGGATCATCGACTGAAGATGAATTAGGCATGGGAATACATGGTGGCAGGGATGAAACTTCGGTATTTATGTTTTTGAGGCCAGATTTAGTTGATTTGGGCAAAGCTGAACGAAGAGTTCCTGAAAAGCTTGCTGAAAATAAGCACGTGAAGTTTGGAGGTTCCGTTTCATTTGGCTGGTTATCAAATGATTTCCATAAGGACGGGTATATTGGTGACCCGACAGGGGCCTCGCCTGAACTGGGAGAAAAGCTATTTAATGCCGCCGTTGAGTCTCTTTGCGAAGCTTTGAGTGAGATCAAGTCCTTTAAGTTTAAAGAGTAAATGATGAAACTAATTCGCGGAGGAACAGTCGTTAACGCAAACCATACTGGGCGTTATGAGGTACTGATAGTGGGCGAAAAAATAGCTGCGTTAATTGACCCTCACAGTGAAATGTTAGATTCTGTAGAGAGCTGGGATTGTGAAGTAATAAATGCTTCGGGGAAATACGTGATACCTGGAGGCGTAGATTCCCATGTCCACCTTCAATTACCCATGTCTGATCAAGCAACGTCTAGCGACACGTTCGAATCTGGGACGCAAGCTGCAGCTTGGGGTGGAACTACTACTGTTATTGATTTTGCGGGGCAGATCAAAGGATCTGCGGTACCAGATGCGATAGAGTCTCGTCTAGCTGAAGCTGAAGGACAATGCGCAATTGATTATTCTCTTCACCTTTCGGTTGGTGATGTCCATACACAATCATTAATTGATATTCGAAACACTGTTGACTCAGGGATTACGAGCTTTAAGTTATTTATGGCATATCCGGATGCCTGGTATTCCGATGATGGCCAAATACTACAGGTAATGCAATTAGCATCTGAAACAGGTGCCATGATCATGATGCACGCTGAGAACGGTATCGCAATCGACGTTTTGAGAGAACAAGCCGCTGCTCAAGGAAAACTAGGTTCAGTTTGGCACGGGCGAACACGTCCTCCAGAACTAGAAGGAGAAGCAACCCACAGGGCCATACAGTTAGCTGTAGTTGCGGGAGCTCCACTTTATATCGTTCATTTATCCTCATTGAATGCGTTAAAGGAAGTTTCTCGGGCGCGTGATGAAGGTCGTAACGTGTTTGCTGAAACTTGTCCCCAATACTTGTATCTGACACTGGAAGAGCACCTAGATCAGCCAGGTATTGACGGTCTGAGACATATCTGTTCTCCTCCTCTTCGTCCGTCGGCGGAAAATCATCAAGATAGCTTATGGATGGGTCTCAGAACAGATGATTTATCTGTGGTCGCTACTGACCACTGCCCGTTCTGTGATGCCGAAAAGCTCTTAGGCGTTGAAGATTTTAGAGATACGCCGAACGGCTTAGGAGTCATTGAACACCGCATGGATCTCCTATATCAGGGAGTTTTAACGGGAGAAATTACCTTGCAAAGGTGGGTCGAGTTGTGTTCGACCACTCCAGCTCGACTTTTTGGACTACAAGGGAGAAAGGGCATCATTGCTCCAGGCGCTGATGCTGATATTGTGATTTTCAATCCAGAAACGGAACATGTTCTTGGTGCCAGTACCCACCATATGTCAATTGATTATTCTGTTTGGGAAAGTATCAAAGTCCAAGGTCAATCAGAAAGCGTGATTAGTCGGGGTTCATTTGTAATTCGAGACAGGAATTTGGTTGGTAAGCCTGGACACGGAGAGTTCCTGAAACGATCCCTCCCGGAACCGTTACGTTAGGCAGGTAGCAAGATAGACGCTATCTGGTCAAGGTATTGTTTAGGGTCAGGCATGTCAAACATCGGTATCAAGAATTCGTCAACCTCGTTCTTGTCACAGATCTCTCTAATTTCTTCCCTGCATTCTGAGGGGGTTCCTTGAATTATAAACGGAGCAATCCATTCATCTTTAACATAACGAGCGGCTGATTCAAGCCCGCCGCTAAGTGCAGAGCGGATCTTATCAATTTCCTCCGGTGTTATTCCTATACTTTCTTTAACTTGGGGTGGTGCATCAACAAGCCTGTACGTCATATGCGGTCGGACAAACTCAAGGTCCTGTTCATCAGTTACGATAGCCGTTGAGTAGCACACCTTTGTTTTTCGGCTGTGTCTGATGTTCTGTATATACTCACCTAATTCTGGCTTGTAGATAAAATCTAACATAACACCATCGGCTAATTCTCCGCCGAGGGCGAGCATTTTAGGCCCTCGACCAGCAAGCCATATTTCAATATCTTGTCGCGTGTAGTCTATTTGTGCCGATTCTATGGATGCGATTATCCCCTCATATGAGACTCTCTCCCCTGTGAGAAGTTTTCGCGTGATCTCAATTGTGTCTCTTACGGCAGTTAAAGGCTTCTCTCTTCTGATTTCAAGGGGGTCTAAAGTAAGTGAACCTCCTGCGCCGATCCCAAGAAACGCTCTTCCATTTGATAATTCATCTAAGGTCATTATCGCTGCGGCAGTTTGGGCAGGGTGACGAGTGTAAGGGTTTGTGATTCCTGGACCTATTTCCATCTGGCTTGTTTCAAGTGCAATAGCGGTCATGACAATATGGACGTCTCTAGTCGCTAATCCCTCGTCATAGACCCAACACCTCTGATAGCCGAGATTCTCAGCATGTTTTGCTATTTGCACGATTTCTTCGATAGGGCATTCTGGAATAACATTTAAACTTATTTTCATCTCTTAGCCTCAAGTTCTTCTTCAAAAGATACACCGATTAGTTGCCTTTGAGGGTCAATTGCCGTAACTGCTTCGTGGAGTTCTTTTACTAATTTCACATTTTCTTTGCTTACCTTTGTTACCACAATGATCATTTCTGAATTGGAAGGGAGTTCTTTTAGGCTGCCCCTTTGTGAGAGAAGAATCTTTGCTGCTGAAGTTGGAGTCAATCTTTGGTACGGTTCGCATCCAGCTATTGCTGCCACTCGTAATGGCCTATGGCATTGATCAGCTATTACTCTACCTAGTGCATCAGCACCGATAACTGAGATCATCAGTGTCGTTTTTGATGGGATTACTGGTTCATAGTCTGCTGGGGCTTTGAAAGGTTTTCTTCTAGATCCATCTGCCTCTACAACAATATGATCGACATATGAGAACCATGAATCACAGGTTTGTTTTTCTACACCGATAGCCTTTTCTCCCACAATTCTTCTCCAGATCATTACTGTCTCATGCTTTTGGATTGATTGAATGGCTTCCGCATCAGGTTTCATGAGTGTCCGTAAATTATTGTTTTGGTCACACCCCATTTTTGTCGTAGACGTCAGAATAGTTCGTCCGCATAGTTGTTTTCCAAGAGCATGGAGCAAAGTGGTCTTACCGCCTCCTCCTACTAATGAAATAAAATGATTCGCTCCTTTCGTATGCAGCTTCAAACTTTTGGCAAGACTTGCGAGGCTTATGATTTCAAGCATGAAAACACCGCCTCTAATACCCCTCCGCCTATGGATAGTGCTTTGTCAGAGATATACCTCCAATTATCCGTTTGTCTGGGATCAATATCGCCTATTTTCATATTCTGTTTCGTCATTACAAATGGGTGTATCAAACCTCTAACTACTCCATCGAATGGTGCTTTGATTGTCTCCTCTGCGATAGATCCGAGGGTTTGATTTTTGACAACGGACTCTCCTATTTGTACATTCCAGAGGATTTTCCCATCTTTCGGCGAACGAAGAACACGTTCATCTCCCCGACCTTCTACTGGTTCCGGCCGGCCTGTGTTCTCTATTGCTTTCCCATTTTTAATAACTCTCCCTAAGAAATGCCCTCTTTTTGTTTCGATGACAAAGTCACAATCAAGGCCTGCAGTAAACCCAGGCCCTAAACCGACGACGATGTCGGCATCAGTAATCTTGGTATCAATATTTTTCTTGGCAAGGCGTCCGTCAATAATGATTGAAGCATTGGTCTCCGGGATTCCTTCATCTACCAGTACGGCGATGATTCCTTTTCGACTTTTTGTGATTGCCTTTGATACGGAGTCAACTAGTTGCACGGACATGTTTTCGATTTGGACGGATTTTTCATAGACCACATTCGCTACCGCAACTGATCGACGAACAGCGAGTGGAAATGGTAGCTCAGTAACCACAATCGGAAATCCAGCATGGTGAAGTCGAGCTACGACTCCAGTCGCCAGATCACCTCCTCCGCGGACAAGGCACAGTTCTTTACGAAAGATTGTCACCTGCGATTACCTCAGCCAGAATAGAAACTGCTATTTCTTCGGGGCTTTCAGCAGCTATTTCAATTCCAATAGGAGTTGCTATGCGCTCCAATTCTTCCGTACTCATACCTGATTCGATAAGTTGGTTTCGAACTACTTTCCAACGTTGAGTACTACCCATTAAGCCAATATAAGCAGCCGGAGTCTCTGTAATCAAGGGCAAGACTTTGGAATCGACTTCGGCATTTCTTGTAACTATAACGACTCTAGTATGTTCATCAATTGGTTCCGTTTGAATTGCTGTTGACAAGTCACCCGTTAACGTTTCGCCTTCCCCTGTAAATGCAGAAATGATGTCTTCACGGTCATCCCAGACTATTACTCTGTATCCCAGCCAGCTTGATAGTTCCGAGACTGCTTTACCGATATGTCCAGCTCCGAGTATGAATATTGTTGTTTGTGGCATAAAAGGCTCCAGATAGATTGTGACATTCCCACCGCAGACGCCTGGGTCGCCCTGTGAAGGGTCGACTAATGCGTAGGTGAGCTGTCGGGATTTTTTCGCTTCGATTGATTCTTTCGCCGCATAGATTACGCGAGACTCCATCTCGCCTCCACCTATTGTCCCATAGGTGGAACCGTCATCATAAACGAGCATTTTTGCACCAGCTCTTCTGGGGACAGAGCGATCTGTTTCAATAACAGTACATAAAACAACTGGCTGCCTGAGTGAAATCCTAGTTAGTAACTCCTCAAAGATTTTCATGCCGACCACAGTCTCTTGGCTTGCTTGTGCAGTGCGTCTCTGGCTTGATTCACGTCAATAGAAAGAATTTCGCTACCTCTCACCTGCCATGTGCCAGCAACCATGACGTCCGATACATGTTCACGATTTCTCCATAATATGATTTGTTCAAAGATATTTTCACTGGTCACCGGAGTTGGAAACCGGCCATCGATAAGTTGTAAATCAGCTGAATAGCCGGGCTCTAATTTACCGACATCTTTAAGCCCTAAAGCCTTTGCTCCGCCTGATGTCGCCATATCAAGCACTGTTGAGGCTGGCATAACTGCCGGGTCTTGCAACCTTGCTTTATGGATGAGAAAAGCTCCACGCATAACTTCATAGAAGTCGTTGATATAGCCATCGCTGCCTAAGCCTACTGTGACTCCTGCGTCAAGTAATTCAGGGATAGGTGCTATTCCACCACCGACTTCACAATTAGCAAGAGGCATATGGGTAACTTTTACACCTGTTTCTTTAATTATTCTTATTTCCTCTTCAGATAGGTGAACGCATTGACTGGCGATGAAATTTGAGTTGGTCAGACCTAAGTCCTTGTATAGTTCGATAGGTCTTTTCCCATGATTCTCTTCACACCATATACCTTCATGTTCTCCTTCATTACAATGTGCATGCACAGCTAATTCGCTCTGCTTCGCTAGGGAAAACGCCTCTGAAATAAATTCTTGGGAGCAGGTAAAAGTTGTATGCAGACACATAATAGCTGAAATCAGCGGGTCATCCTGAGTGTCTTCGTGGAATGATAAATTCTCTTGAATTCCAAGTTTTCCTATTTCACTTCCTGATCGTTCCGTAGCTTCAAAGCTCAAAATTCCTCGGATCCCTGCGGATATAACTTCATCTTTTTGAGTGTCTAGCCCCCCAGGTAAAGTATTCGGGGCTTCAAGGATGTCGTAGAAGGTAGTTGTCCCCGATAAAAGCATTTCAGCACACGCCCATTTAGTTGCGGCAGACAGCATCTCCTTGTCAAGAGCATCTTCCACTTTTGGCCACCAATAATCTTTTAAAAACCCCCAGAAATCTTCGGGTGAGTTATCTATTGGTATCCCATGAGCTAGGACTCCGTACATATGTGTATGGGCATTAACGAAACCAGGGAGCAAAATCTTTCCTGATCCGTCGATGAGTTCGTCTTCGGGGTACTTTGCTTGTAACGCCAGATTCTCACCAATTTCTGTAATCTGCGCGTCTTGGACCCTGATACCATGAGATCTTAGAGGTTTCTCATGAGGATTGGTTATAAGCCAGTCTGAGGTGATGATGATCACGCTAGCGCTCCCCCATCGATTCTGATTGATTCTCCGTTTACGTGTTGTGCTTCTTCTGTGATTAAATAGGAAATTAGTCCTGCCACGCTTTCTGGTTCGGAATATTTATTTAGTGGGCTTTGACGTAGAAGTAGTTTTAAGTTTGGGTCTTCTATTTCAGGCATTTTTGTCATTTCTGTTTTGATACCACCGGGATTTATACAGTTCACTTGGAGGCCTTTTCCTCCATACTCAACTGCTAGGGATTTAGTGAGAGCCAGAACGCCGGCTTTGCTTGCCGCATATGCCACCGAGTAAGGGATACCAGCGAGGGCTGTTGTGGAGGAGACATTGACTATGGATCCAGATGTTTTTAGAAGGTGAGGTATTGCTTCCCTACAGACTAAGAATGTTCCTGTTAAGTTAACTGATAGCGTCTTTTCAAAGTCTGCCAATGAGTGTTCATGAGAGTGGCTCCAGAGTTGAATCCCGGCGATATTTATAACTGCGTTTATCTCATCAAATCGCTTAGCCATGCTAGAAATAGCTTCCGAGATCTGCTTTTCATTCGAGACATCGCATTCCAAACTAATGGTTTCAGATCCTAAGCTTTGACACTTTTCTCTGGTCTTTTCTAATTCGTCTTTCGCTATATCAGTTAAAAAGAGTGATGCCCCCTCTGTCGCGAGGCGAAGTGCGGTTGCTCTACCTATTCCTGTTGATGCTCCAGTAATGAAGATAGTTTTGCCTTGATGCTGGCCCATAATGGCTTAGATTTCTGATTCTCTGATCTTTTGCCAAACGCGTTCAGGAGTAAATGGAATCTCATTGATAGCCACACCCGTTGCGTTAATTATCGCATTTCTGATAGCTGGAGCGACCCCATCTTTTGGTATCTCAGCAACAGCTTTAGCCCCAAATGGGCCTGAATCTTCCATAGTTTGGACGAGAAATACTTCAAAGTCTGGCATTTCGTCAGCTCGGTATATCTTGTATGGGCCGAGACTGTCATTGATCATCTTCCCTGTTTCATCAAACGCGTATTCTTCACAATGTGCGTAGCCAAGCGCCTGGAGCATTCCGCCTTCCACTTGACCAGAAGCTGTGACGGGGTTAATCGCTACTCCGCAGTCAACAGCCATAACAAGTTTGATGATTGTCACCTGGCCGGTATCAATATCCATTTCGATTTCTGCAAATTGTGCTGCGAAAGGGGCAGGGCATTCAGGCGATACGTAGGAAGCTGTCCCCATTATTTGCTCGTGGTCCTCCAAGTGAAATGCCTCCATTGCTATATCTTCAATTGACACAGATGAGCCATCTGGCGCTATTGCTTTTCGGTCACGCAATTCAATCGAACATGGCTCTTTGATATTCAGCAATTTTGCGGCACGCTCTTTAATTCTTTCTCGGACTTTTTCGGCAGCGAGTTTTGCGGCAGTTCCCGAAATATAGGTTGTGCTAGATGCATATGCTCCAGTGTCAAACGGGGTTACGTCTGTATCTGATGAGTAGACTTGGATATCACTCAAGGGAACCCCTAAGACTTCTGCCGCTATTTGTCCAAGTACGGTATCTGCTCCAGTTCCGAGGTCGGTCGCTCCGACTAACATGTTGAAGGATCCATCATCATTGATTTTGATACTGCATCCGCCCATGTCGAGGAATGGTATAGCTGTGCCATGCATGCAGAACGCAAACCCCAGGCCGCGTCGGATATTAGGTTGGTCTTTCGGAGATACCCAATTAGGGTCATCCTTTCGGTGCCATTTTATTGACCTCTTACCTTGTGCAATACATTCTTCTATCCCATTTGAGGTTATTCTAGGATATTCGTCGATGTCATCAGGGCCTGCTGGTCTTTCACCAAGGTGGGGAGCAATATTCAATTCGTCACCGACTTTGACCCAGTTTTGCCGCTTAAATTCAATCGGGTCCTTGCCTAAAGAATGAGCGATATCTTCCATATGTGCTTCCAATGCAAATTCTGCTTGGGGAGCCCCATACCCTCTGTAGGCTCCAGCGACAGGAGTGTTGGTGTAAACTACGTCGCAGTCGAATTTCTTGTTTTCAGCGTTGTATGAGGTTAACCCTCGAAGACCTGCAACTGTCTGAACAGTTTGACCGTGTGTTCCGTAAGGACCTGTATTTCCGATTAAGCGAAGGTTTTGGGAGACGAGCTTTCCGCTATCTTCAACACCGGTTGTGAAGGTCAAGGTTTGCGGGTGTCGTGTCCGAGATGCAATAAACTCTTCGCTTCTATCAAGTTCGAGCTTTACTGGTCGCCGTGTTGCTATTGCAAGATGAGCAACTATATCTTCAATAAGCATTTCTTGTTTCGCTCCGAAACCTCCTCCTATTCTGGGCTTGATGACGCGTACGTCTTTGATATCTCTTCCAATTAATGGTGCGAGCATGCGTCTGACGTGGAATGGTACTTGTGTGGCAGTCCTGACAACCAGTCGCTCATCGCTATCGAGCCACGCCACCGAAATATGGGGTTCAATGGGAACCTGTTGTACTTGATGAACTTTAAAAGTGTCTTCAAAGACGTAGTCAGCTTCTGTAGCTCCCTTTTCAACATCACCTCGCTCAGCTTCAATCCTTAGAACGATATTTTTGTCAGCATCATATATCTCTTCGGTGTCCTCCTCGTCATGGATTACTGGAGAGTTGGGCTCCATTGTCTCTACTTCATCAAGCACATAAGGCAGGATTTCATATTCAACTTTGATGAGGCCTAATGCTGTTTGAGCAATTTCCTTTGTTTCTGCTGCTACAGCTGCGACTCTATCGCCGACATGTCTAACTTTATTGTCAAAACTTACTTGGTCATGGGGATGTGGGTTAGGCCAGCTTTGCCCACCGGAAGCATACTTTATTCGGGGGGTATTCTTATAATGTATGACTGCGTGCACTCCAGGAAGTGCTACTGCTTTTTTGTCGTCTATATCTATGATGTTTGCGTGAGCGTGAGGACTCCGAAGCACTTTTGCGATGAGTTGCCCTCTTTCTTCAAAGTCATCAGTAAACGCCGGATTTCCTTTTACCAAACGAACAGCGTCCACCTTTACTTCTGGCTTACCTACAACTGCCATTTCGGGCACATCTTTTGATGGAACGACTCTCGGCACAGCTGGAGAAGCATCTGGAGCGTCATCATCCGAGCTGACATCCACTGGATTCTTTCCATCGGTTAGAGGTGGAAGATATACAGGACCAAAAGGCTCATTTGCTTCTCCTCGCATTAAGGCTGCTGCGCGCATGACAGCCTCTACAGGTTTAACGTATGCAGTTTCGCGGTCAAGAATTCCTGAAAGCATATCCCTTATTTCATGTTCTGTTGGGTTGGGATTCCGATTAAGTAATTCCCATGCTCCAAGTATCATCGCTGGTGTTGAGTAACCAGATTGCATGGCGCCTGTCGCTACGAATGCTGCTTGGATTGGATGGAGTTCAGGTTTATTAAACCACTCAACAGTAAGGACATCATGACCATCAATTTGAACGGCGAGCATACAATCGGTACTAGTTAGTTGTCCATCTATTAAGACAGCGCCTGCCCCTGTTTCACCGGAGTCGGAGCCGTACCGAACACTTATCATTCCTCGGCGGCGCAATAGTTGCAATAGTGTTTCGTGAAGTTCTACGTCCGTTTCTACTTGCTGTTCGTTTAAGGAGAAGGAAATTTTCATGCTTGCATCTCCTGAGCAATACGGGTGTAGAGAACGGACGCAAGATGTTTTCTGTAGTCACTTGAACCTCTAAAATCACCTTGAGGGTTGAGGTTTGCGAGTTCGTCAGATGCATTAATAAGGGTAGGTACTTCTGCGACACCGGTGAATGAAACTTGAAAGTTTCCTTTTGATTTTGAATATCCGACTGCAGAAACGATGGGTACATCCATTGGTGTCCGACCTACAGAATGGAAACATGATTTGAACTCATCAGATGGGCCAAAAAATTTGATTGCAGTGACTATTCCTGTTGGCGGTGAGGATTGTAAGTATTCGTTGAGTGGTATCCAATTCTTCTCGTGTATTTGGATTTCTGCATTAATGGCGAGGAACCCGGAAAGTAATATACTTTCGCTACTTCGCTCAGCGATAGTTCCTCCGATAGTGGCTTGAGTTCGCAATGTTGATGGAAGTTCTTTGCTGCATAATTCTCGAAGCAAGTGAGGAATATTTTCGTTATTAATTAAATCAGAGAGCCGTGACATAGCTCCGATCTTTATTGAGGTTTCATTACCTTCGTTTTCGGATGTTATTCCGGTTAAACCAACTGACTGTAGGTCAATAATTTCTGTTTCGCTGGATGGATTCGAAAGAACTTCAGGTATCACGAGCGTGCCACCTCCTATCAGGACGGCATTCTTTCCGGATGCTAACTTTTGAGCTTCATCAAGGCTTTGAGGTCGGTGATAAGCAAGTACGCTTGGCATACTAAATCCTCTCTATTTGGCCCTTCCGGGGGTACGCCTCCGGTTGAGTTCAATTAAGTTGTTCTTTAAATTTAGCCGTTAGTTCTTCAAGCGTCCAACGTTCAATTAACTAATGAAACTTTTCCTTTTTCGGTATAGGGAAACAGCTATGAGGAAACCGATGAAGGCAGTGGCTCCACTGAAGACATGAGCCCATGCAAGTCCGCTACCGATGGCCTCTGTTGTATCTGATGCAACAATAATATTGTCTCCGGATAATACTTTTCTCACAGATTCTACGTCACCTGTTTTTGCTTTTACGACTGAGAGGAGGATCGCTCCCCCGACAGCAACTCCATAGGTAATTGCCAAAGTTCGTAGAAATTGATGCGCGCTATTGGTTCGGCCCATTTCCTCTGGCGTGCTTGATGATTGGAGGAGTGTGAGGCCAGATGTGGAGATAAATCCAATGGAAGCACCTATCAAGAAATAAGCTCCAAACAGCACTGCTAAAGCGTATGAAAATGATACTGATACACCTGCCAAAAGCACCGAGGGAATCATCAGGGTTGAACCTAGTAGGATCACGTCTTCTTCGTTTCTTCGTTCTAGAATCTTGCTGGTGGCAAATGCTGCCACGGTCCAGCCAACTGTTAAGAAAACTACTGAGAATGATGCAAAGGCTTCGGAACTACCTCGTGTCGTTTGCATATAAAGTGGCAAGTAATTATCGGTTGCCAGTCCTGTAATTAACGCAAGCGCAGATGCGGCATGGATTCGGTTCAGTGGAAACTTTGTTATGTGGCGTCGAAGCAAAACTGGATCGTTTTTTTGCCCTGAGTGACGCCAGTAAAGATAAATAAAGAGAACAGTAGTCATAAAAAGTATTGCTGATGGAATGGGTGATTTTGTTAGTTCACTAACAGCGATAAGTGAAGCAATGATGCATATGGAGAGTAATGTGATACCTGTGAGATCAAAATTTAGTTTTTTCTCATTTCTGTTGTCAACAGCGTCTGGTAGGCGTCTCCAACCCATAGCGAGTGCAAGCGCTGTTATCGGTAACTGAACCACAAATATGAGTCGCCACCCGCTCAATTCAAGAAGAGCTCCGGCAAGTACAGGGCCACCCAAGCCAAGAGTTCCCCACACCATTGAATTTGCTGCGAAAGCTGAAGGTCTAAGATTTTCGGGATATGCAATCCCTACTGATGCGAGCGCCACAGCTATGACTAGTCCCCCACCTATTCCTTGAAGTGATCTTGCGGTAATTAGGAGCGTCATAGATGGAGCTACCGCTGCTAGGGCACTCGTGAAGAGAAACCATAGTCCTGTAATTTGAAAGGTTCTTCTTACTCCAATTGTGTCTATGATAGGTCCGGCTACTATGGCAGCGAGAGCTGATGTCGCTAGGTATGCGGTTAATACCCAAGGAGAAAGCGATACGTTTCCTAAGTCTTTTGCAATGTTTGGAAGGGCCGCCACGATGGCTAACCCGTCAAAAGCAGCTACCGCTACGACTGTGAGGTTCGCAAGAGTTATGGGCAAGTATCTACCTGTCCAAATACTATTTTTATTGTTTGCTTTAGGAGACGATGTGCCCACCGATGAAGGGTATCTCGCCTTGGTGCTTTCATCGTGCATGATTGTTAAATTTGCCACCGTAAAAGAGCTACGATGGAGTTGATGCGTAGTCGCAGAGGAAATCGCCAGAGGTACATTCGATGGGTTGCAGTTTTTTTGGTTTTTGCTGTTGCTCTTCCTTTTGCTGTTGTTGTTTTATCTCAGCCTGGAGGTGACGAAACTAGCTCGGCTGTTGAGCCTTCGTCTCAACCCACTGAAAAGCCTATTATTCCGAACTCCGAGGATGAATTAGTTGAGGTGTCCCCAACAACGCTGCCGTTCGTTATTGAGCAAGCCCCGAATAACAAGGCCCCTAGCATCACTCTTGATGGTCCAGATTGCATTGAATCATTCGGTGAAGGTGATTTAGTTTCAATAGCTATTTCTGCGAATGATATTGATGACTCATCTGTAATACTTGACTTGGCTGCTTTAGTCGGAGAAGAAAGTATTGATCTAACATCGTCCATTAATGAGGGGTCTGAATTGGTTGTTCCTGGAATCGCTTCTGCGACCTTCACCATTCCTCCTACAGAAGAGTCATATTTATTACTCATATCTCATGCAACCGATGCTGATGGGGCTAAATCTGAAGCAGCTTTAGTTATTCCCTTAAGGTGCTAATTAGCCAGCTTCCGGTTGAGATTCACCGGTTCCTTCTAAGTTTATCAGACCGATTGGCGCTGGTGCGGAGAAGCGTTTGAGTCCAAATGGTGCTTTAGCAACAAGACGGCAATATGGATGGATAGTTGGAGCTTCGTTGTCTGATCCGTTTTCTATTGTCAGTTCTGAGATTTCAACCCATTCTCCGTTGACTTCAAATTCGATTGTAAAGGACGTACCCATTGGTCGTTTGGCTTTGATAGACCAAATGATTTCTGAGACTATTCCATCTATGCTTACTACACTTGGCAGATTTCCAAGTTGTAAATCGTGGCTAGGTAGATCTGTATCCGTGAGGTATGAGCTTGAGCTAGTTCCGTGTTCAAGCTTCCCGTCATCAACACGTATGGTGAATTTAACTTCTGTTATACCTGGGGTATCAGATAGGAATTCTGTTTCCGTATTAATTTCGTATTCGTCCAGTGAGGACACGCCATCTCGCTCTATGAGCTGTATTTCTTCTCTGAGTTCAGAGATCGCTATATGTGTAATAATTGGGGATCTACGCCTCATGTATACGAGTAGCAGGATTCTTGTAAGTGCAAGCATTGCGATCAGTGCAAGTACGAGAATCCACCATGGGAACGAATCATCTGCTACTTCGTTTACAGGTGTTGGTTCAGGTGTTGGCTCGATTGTTGGTTCGGGTGTTGGTTCAGGTGTTGGTTCGGGTGTTGGTTCGGGTGTTGGTTCGGGTTCGATTTCGCATGAGATGTTTTCTGGGTCAGTTATACATTCGGGCGCTAGTTCATCCGGGTCGAGAATTCCATCATCATCGCAATCAGGATCAGTTATACACTC
>CETI01233085.1_pt1 | contig 39961 bp, 32 predicted proteins | sample 361441 | NCBI WGS metagenome assembly CETI01 (sample SAMEA2622478, study PRJEB7988) | marine metagenome | biome: marine biome (ENVO:00000447); feature: deep chlorophyll maximum layer (ENVO:xxxxxxxx); material: "saline water (ENVO:00002010), including plankton (ENVO:xxxxxxxx)" | depth 90 m | reverse complement strand
CTATTGGCTTATTAATTCTCAGAGCTTTCGACGTAATAGGTTTTACAACGGAAACACCATCGATTTCTTGAATTCCTCTTTGAACAACTTTTCCATTTGAAAGATTATCAGTCTTAACTTGGCCACCTATAATCAAAACATCTCTACTTTCAAGAAATGCACCACCGATTGCAGTAACAATATTTGTCAGTCCTGGTCCAGCAGTTACTAGGGCTAATGCTTTAAAATTTTCTTTTGAAGTTTCATTGAAATATTCAGCAGCTATACCTGCAGCAACTTCATGTACGACTGGTATGCACTTAAAATTATCCCTAAAACTATCTAACAAATGCATTATGTTACCCCCCGGTACATAAAAACAGTGCGTATAGTTCAATTTTCTTAACCATTTTGCTAATAGATTGCTATATTTCATTTTCAAAAACAATTATACACAAAGTAGTTTTTTTTACCTTGTTGTATTATAGATTTAAAAATATAAAATTATTTTATGCCAATTAAAGAAAACCAGATTTTTAATGACCTTTTTGTTCTAGAAATGGCAAATAATCATTGGGGCTCTGTGGATAGAGGTATAAAAATAATAAATAGCTACGGTAGAGTGGTTAGAGAAAATGGAGTTAGAGCGGCAATAAAATTACAATTCAGAGACCCTAAAACTTTTATACATAATGAATACAAAAACAATGATGATATTAGATATATAAATAAAACAAACCAAACTTTTTTATCAACCAAAAATTTAAAAAAATTGATTGATCAAATAAAAAAAGTTGGTGCTCTCACTATGTCTACACCTTTCGATGAAAAATCAGTTGAAACTGTAGAAAATTTTGATTTAGATCTTGTTAAAATTGCAAGTGCCGATATCACTGATTGGCCTCTTATAGAAAAAATTGGTGAGCTAAAAAAACCAACCATAGTTTCAACCGGAGGTGCTCAAGAAATCGATTTAGATAATATAGTAAAGTTCTTTGCCAATAGAAATATACCGCTAGCTTTAAACCACTGTATTTCATTATATCCAACAGAAGATTCTGATTTAGCACTAAATCAGATTACTTATCTTAGAGACAGGTATCCAAAGAACACAATCGGTTTTTCATCACATGAATATAATGATTGGTCATCATCCATGCTTCTATCTTTTGCACTAGGAGCAAGAACATGGGAAAGACATATTGATATTGATGATGGTGATTACCAAGTATCAAAATATTGCTCCTTGCCAAATCAAATAGATGAATGGTTCAAATCATATTTTAAAGCAAAAGAAATGTTAGAGGGGCCGATTGACTCAAGAAGATCGATATCAAAAAAAGAAAGAACTTACTTAGATTCTCTAGCTAGAGGAATTTATGCAAAAAGAGATATAAAAAAAGGCTATAAGTTTAGTAAGGATTCTTTTCAAAAAGATTTCTATTTATCAATACCTTTAAACAAAGGACAAATATCGTGTAATGAAATAATAAATGACGTCAAGCTTACAAAAGGGATAAAAAAAGATGAAATCCTATCTATATTTCATATCGATGGACCATATAGTACTGACAAAAGACTAAGAAAGAAGATAGAAAATAGAGGTTATAAAAAAAAATAGAACATTAGAATCCTTTAATTAAAAAGGCTCTTAGACCTTTAAGAGTTAGATCATTATTGTTTTTTAAAATCTTAACCTCTCTTGTTAAACCTTCACTAATAAGATCCTCTAGCACAGGAATACTACTTGGGACTCCACCACCTAGGACTATCTCGACATCCTCATGCACAGCATTTCTTAAATAACCTAAATATTGGTCTGCAAACGATTTAACTAATGATGCGAGTATATTTTTATTTGTAATTCCACTATTTTCAGAGATTAAGCGATCAATTTTAATAAAGGATGAGCTTTGAGTTTCTAAAAAAGAATCAAAGTCAATATGAATCAATTCGTTTTTAAAATCATTTAAATTTAAGATTGAAAGTTCAGTCCAAAAGTTATTTGTTTTATTCAGATTATTATAGAACTTACACCAAGAATCTAGAAATCTTCCTGCAGGAATATGGGTTACACACTTTAACTTTTGATTGTTAAAAAAGGGTCTTTCTTCTAATCCAAAAGAGGATTGATTGGATGAATTTGAAATAATTTGAGAACCAGTTCCTATGTTGATTAATATTTGATTGTCATTAATATCTGAACCAATAAAAGCAGCCTGGAGGTCGCCAAAACCAAAATACATATTGTATTCATTATTTTGATAATTCACTAAGCCTATCGGTTGACTGTAATCATCTAACACCTTTGGAAAAGTTATCGATAAATCGTAGCCGGTTATTAAAGAAGAATTTTCAGTCTCTCCCAAATTTGAATAAAAACCACTCGAATGAAGAAGTGTTTTACATACATGATTATATTGTTCTCCAAGATCATTACATATTAATTGAGGTAATGTTAAAAAAGAACAGTTTTCATTTAAGGTATTAGATAAATATTCTGCTAATACATTAACTACCGGGAGACCTGCTCTTAACGTCATCGATGTATTTTTTAAAAAATTATTTTTATCTAATACTTCTAATGCAGAATTAGTATTAACATGATGGAACCTCCAACTATAGTAAAAGTTCTCAATAGTACTATTATTCGGAATCAAACTAAATCCATGCATTTCTGAACATATATAGATTTTAAGATTATCGTCAACATTTAATTCTTTAATTTTATTTGAGTAATAATCTAAATGAAGAATTAATGAATCAGAAAAAAAAGAGCTTTCTATTTTTGTTGAATTTCCAAATTTTAAAAAAGAACCCACTGATTCAAATAACCCAGCAGGTAATTGATTTACATCATTATATAATGCTGATTTGATTCTTGAAGCTCCATAATCAATTAATAAAAATTTAGACATTAGAGCTCATTTATAAGTAATTTGACAGAATTTTTAATAGTTTTAATAGATGTATTATTAAGAGTTAGTTTACAAAAACTTATTCTTCCAATCTTAGTTGGTACGGATATTTTCAGGATTTTACCTTTTGTTTTCTTGTCATTAATTAAATACTTATTAATTGAAGAAAAATTAAGTTCGCTCATTTTTTTTATAAACCTAGGCAAAATTAACTTTTTTGCTAAATCTAAAATTAGTCTATCTGACCCCTTACTCAAACCAAAAGAGGTTACAGCGATTTTATTCTCCACTAATAAGCCAAGCGTTATTGCTGTGCCGTGAGGAATATAAAATTTTGACATCGGTTCAATTGCGTTTCCTAAGCTATGCCCATAGTTCAATGATTTTCGTTCATTTATTTCAAATTCATCTTTCTCTATTACGGATTTTTTAATTAATATAGAATTAAAAATTATTTTAGAAATGGATTCTCGATCAAGCGCAATTGCTTTATCTATATTTGATGAAAAAGTTTTTAAAGATCTATCACCCCCAATTATTGACAGCTTCAAGGATTCACCCAAACCTGACAATATATCTTTCTTTGATAAGGTTGAAAGAAACTGGGTATTCAGTATGACGTGATGAGGTGAAGAAAATAAAGCGTATAAGTTTTTGATGTTTCTATAATTTAAGGCTGTCTTTCCTCCTATACAACTATCAGTCATAGATAACAAGGTTGTAGGGAAATAAATCCATTTTATTCCTCTCTTGTAAATAGAACAAGAAAAAGCCCCCACATCCTGCACAATACCACCGCCTATAACAATTACAGTAGACGATTTATTAATATTATTTTTCTCAAGAAAATTAGTGAATTTTATACACTCGATAAGATTTTTATTACTTTCTTTTGCATTAAACTTATAAATTAAAACATTTCTCTTCAATATTTTAGAACCATATATTTTATATATATTTGAATCTATTAGTAGGACTGGCTTCTCAGTGGTTTTAATTGCTTTATTAATAGAAGCGGGAATAGATTTATGAATTATTTCTAACTCATAATTTCTGGGTGAAGAGTTAATTTTAATAATCTTTTCAAAATTTTTACTTCTTTTAATTCGAAAATTAAACTTTTTATTATCAATATAAAACTGCTCCATCTAGTCTTCCCAAAATCCTCCAGCAGTTATACCACCATCTACGATTAATTCTTGACCTGTTATATAAGCTGCTTTTGATGATAATAAAAATAAAACTAAATTAGCAATATCCTTAGGATTCCCTAGTCGACCAATAGGTATTTTTTTAATAATTTTCTTAAGACTATCTTTAGAATTATTATTACGAGTCATTTTAGTATCTATAAATCCTGGAGCTATACTATTAACTCGAATCGCTGAGGAACCAAGCTCTATTGCCAAGTTTTTCATTGCCCCATTTAGGAAATGCTTAGAACTAGAATATAAAAACCTACCATTTCTACCAGATGACGCAAAAAGAGATGAAATTATAACAATTGATGAATTACTATTCTTGGGCATTTTCTTTATAAGTGTTCGCAGGATTAGAACAAAGGATTTAAAATTAATATCAATCGATTCGTCAAAGTCTTGGCTTTTAAGTTTCATGAAATTTTTCGGAATATTTGAAGCAGCTACAAAAATTATTGAGTCATATTTTTTATCACTCTTAGACAAAAAACTATCGACAGATTCTCTAGATGATAAATCTAGGGTTTTTGATGATGTGCCATCAATGGAATACCCACCCTTTTTTAAAGAATTTTTTATTCCTTTCCCAATATCACTTTTTTCACCAATCAATAAAACTCTTTTAGCCATAATAAGAACTCACTTGAATAGAAAACTCCTTAAAATTAAGAGTGCCATATTTTTATTACATATTAAAATCTATTTTTTAAGAACCAAATCATAGTTAAGCAATCCAAATACAATATTCCTTGGATCCCCGTTATCAACTATTTCTCCATCGCTAACAACCCTTATTTTAGTTTCACCTGGCTGTATAGAAAGGCTAATACTAAAATCCTCCCTTAAGTTTACTACTCGCCCTATTAAATTGCCTTGGTAAATAATTTTTATTTTTAAAGAGTTATTATCTGGCCTTACAACAGAAAAAACTAATGTTACGTCTTGAACTCTCTTGGTATCATTAATAATAATTATCTTTGAGTCACCAGTAGACCATCTTAGATAATCTCTTTCACTTCTTTCTTCAGGATAAAAATTTAAAAATGTAAGTGATACTTCGTCAACCATAAAAGACTTCATTCTATTCTCATCTAAAGAGATATCTTCGGTTGTTCCCCTAACCTTATTAAAGTCATAATAAATATCCCCATTAAATTCACTAATTTGATTATCTAATGAATTAAAAATTTTATAATCTTTAAATTTAAATCTTTTATGAGTTTGGTTCTTATCTATAATTTCTAAAGGAGCTAATAAAACCTGGCCAGATTTATGATCACTAGATAACCGATAGCTTAAGCCGTATATTTTATCCCACTTTTTATATGTTAAACAGAAGGGAAATTTTGTTTCTTTATACCAATTAAAATTATACTTCCTATTTTGATCGGCAATTTCATGATCTGAAATAGTAATATTATCTGAGCTAACGTTTATCGAGCAAACGTTTACATTCTTCTTCATAATCATTGAATAAAAAGAAAAATGATCAGAGGGATATTTTTCATCTCTTATTATAAGATCATTGCTCTTCAAAGTATCTAAAAGACCAGATTCTAATGATTTTCTTAGTAAATCTCTCGGATATTTATATACGAGATTCGACTGATTAACTACATGATAATTCTCTAGTCTAGTAATTGAAACAATCGAAAAAATTGTTATAAATATTATGACTATTGAAACTGATGAATTTTTAACTCTTGAAATAATTAAGAATAGAAAGACAGCTAGACCAAAATATTGAAAAAAAACTAATAAATACCCATACCCAATACCTGCATTAACAATATCTGACTGATGACCTGATATTGCAACAACTAAGGCAGGCAAAATAATTAATAATAAAGAAAAAAGGATTAAAAATTTTATTCTGTATTTTTCTACAGACTTATAAATAACAATTTGAGAATTAATTAATCCCGCAAAAATAATGCTAATTATTAAAGGTACTATTAAGTCTAAAACATCTATCTCTAAAAAAGATAAGTTATTAAATCCTTGTGCGAACTTCCATGAAAAAGGAATAGTCGAAATTAGCTGAATTATTAATGCATTTATAGCAAGAACAAAATCAGTACTAACGACAACGCTAGGATAAATATTTATGTTAGGTTCATAGTTGAGTCTAAAAATTAAGTGTGTAAAGACAAGGAATGTTGGAAGAATTATTAAAATTAATGATTTCTTGAAAGATTTATTATTAAGATATGCAATTAAAAAATAAAAAATAGGACTTATATATGATATTTCATAACTCAAAAGAGAGAAAATAAATATTACTATAAAATAGAAGTAAAAGAGCTTTTTCTTTGCCTGTAAATATTGAATCAAAAAATTTAGTGAGAGAAAGAAGAATAAGCATGCAAGTGGAATTGAGGCAAAAGCTAGAATCGGATCATGCCAATATCGGAACTGAAATAATATTGGAACCAAAAAAACTACAGAATATGAAAATGACTTAGATTGAACTATATGTTCAAGGATTCTTCTGAAATATATCAAATTAAAATAAATAATTACAAAAACTAATGTTTTAAATAAAATTAAGGACGGGAATAAATAAAAATACGTATACCAAAAAATCCAATTTAATGGATTAAACCTTCCCAGAGAAGACCAATAAGAGATTTCCGAATATATTCTATCAAAGATACTAGAATCTGAAGTTTGAATAATCCCTTTTATTTGAGAACTATATGCATCGTCTGAAACAAAACCACTATTAAAAAGTGGAAAAATTAACCATGCTAACCAAAAAAGTAGGACAATTGAAAGCTTGTTAGCAAAATATTCTTTTAAAGTTAAGAATTTAGTAAACAAAAAATTCACTATAAAACTATAAACAAAATAGAAAGAAATTAAAATTATCTATGTTTATTGTGAATTTTAGATTGATGCCTTAAATATTTTATTGAATTTAGAACTGAGTGCTTGGTTTTTCTGCTACGAACCCTCTTTCTCCACATAATAAAGGATTTACGCCTTAGATTACTTCTCATAATCTTAATAACATGCTTTTCACTAATTTTATAAGATTTATAAATTCCCTCGAAAGGGGTCCTATCTTCCCAGGCCATTTCAATTATTCTAGATATATCCGAATTATTCATCTATCAATAAGATAACTAATAAATCATAATTTGAATCGTTAGATTAGCCATTAGACCAGCTCCAACATCATCCATAGTGATTCCAAGGCCTCCTGGAAGTCTTTCAAAAGCCCTAACAAACAATGGTTTCCATACATCAAATAATCTAAATAAGAAAAAAGCTATGACCAAATTGACAATAGAAAAAGGTATGAAAAGCATTGCTACATAAATTCCTGCCACTTCATCAATAACAACACACAAAGGGTCGTTAGAATTAAAAATTTTAATTGCATAATGTGAGGTCAATATAGATATAACGATTATAACAATTGTTATTAAAGACATTGCAACATTGGATGGATTATAAAAATCATAAATATAGTAATATGAAATAGCACCAGCTAAGGTGCCAAATGTACCAGGAAGTTTTGGTAAAAAGCCAACATAAAAAAAAGTTGAAATTAATTTATTTAGGAAGTTCATTGCTAATAATAATAGATTATAAAAAATTAAAATAATAGGACTAATATTTTCTGTCCTTGTCTTTAGTTAATATCAATTGTAAATTAAAAATGTGGATATGAGATCAGACGAAACGAAAAAAAACATTGCATATTTTTGTCTAATCACACTTTGGTTTATTTATTTCACTGGCGGTAAATTTATTAATCCATACTATATAGATTGGATTTTCCCTAGTGATACAGAAACACATTGGCTAGGATGGCAATTTTTTAAGAACCAGTCAATATTTAATTTTCCTATTTTTAAGAATACAGACTATGGACTTGAACTGGGATCATCTTTGGTTTTAAATGACTCTCTATCAATAATGGCAATAATCTTTAAGCCCTTTTCTACTTTGATACCTTTTGAATTTCAATATTTTGGCATATGGACATATCTATGTTTCTTACTCCAAGGATTTATTGCTATGAAAATTTTTAAAAATTATAGCAAAGATGGGTTTGCTATAGTTCTAGGTGGCCTTCTGTTTGCCATGTTGCCACCATTCTTATGGAGACTCCATGGTCACTTTGGGCTTCTTGGTCAATGGTTAATCCTTTATGCTTTCCTTCTATATTTAACTTTGAAGGAGCTAAATCTAAAATCATGGACTGTTCTTATAATTATTTCTCTACTAATTAACGCTTATATAAGTGCCATGATTATAGGAATTTTTATCGCAGATCTAATTAAATATAAAATATTAAAAAAATCGATTAGTTTAAGGTTCCTAGGTCTAAGTTTTCTTAAATTCTTAGTCTCATTAGCTGTATCTCTATTTATTTTTGGATATTTTATGGTTGGAAAAGGTGCAGGTGGGAAAGGTTTTGGGAAATTTAATGCTAATTTAAATAGTTTCTTTGATCCAGATCAGATATGGTCGGTCTTCTTCAATAATTTACCTACTCCTGAATCCGGCTACGAAGGTTTTGCGTTTCCTGGAACAGGGGTGATTATCATGATTCTTATTGCTCTAACAACTATCTTTATTAGTAAAGATAAAATAAAATTCGAAAATATAAGATTCGCATCTCCATTACTTTTAGTAGCCTTTATTTCATATTTTTTCGCATTATCAAACAATATAACTATAGGAACGAATATAATTGCAAGCTATGAAGTACCAAACTTAATTGTTTTCTTAACCAAAATTTTTAGGAGCTCTGGAAGGTTTGTCTGGATAATATTTTATCTTATAACAATCTTCTCATTAATATATATTTTTAAAAGCTATTCAAAAAAGACTTTAAGATTTTTATTAATAATTTTTATATCTATACAATTTATAGACCTAAGCAAGGCTAGTCAATATTTCAGTACAAAGCTCAATAATCCTTATATTTACAATGGAAGAAATACTAAGTGGGCCTCACCTATGAAAGATATAATTTGGTCAAAGATTGGAAAGAACTATAATAAAATTAGCTATGTTTTTACATCGAATAGACCTAAAGACTATTTTCCGATTGCACATTTTGCAGCTAAGAACAAAATGAAAATTAATACTGGTTATTTTTCAAGAGTTAGCAAAAGCGCGACTAAAATCGTTAATACTCAATTAGAAGAATCTATTATCAATAAAACTATAGATGAAGATACTCTATACTTTATTTATGATGATAATTTATGGCAATATATTATAGAAAATTATAATAAATCAGACTATTTGATAAAAAACATTAATGATTTTAAAATTCTTGCAGTATCAACTAAGTGAAACACAGCTTTAAAAAAATCTTAAATATGATTATAATAGAAATTTAAAAATGAAAGATTTAGAGTTTGAATATTTATATAAGAAATACGCACATTTATTACCTTCTAAAGAAAGGGACATCTACCTTTTAAGAGAAGCAATATTTGGCTTTAGTGAAATTAAAGAATATTTAGAAAATTTAGAGGGAAAAGTACTTGAGGTAGGCTGCGGTCCAGGACTATTATTAAATGAACTTTCAGATATTTTTCCAAAGAACTCGTATCTAGGAGTTGACCCTTTTATTTCAAGCTATGAGAAATTCAGTAATATTCTTGACTCAATAAATAAGGTTCAATTTGTAAAATCTAAAATTGAAGATTTTAATACTAACGATAAATTTGATGTGATTTTTTCAATCAATGTTTGTGAGCATGTTGAAAGCTGGAAATCATATATAGATAAAACACAATCACTTTTATCGCCAAATGGGATATCAATAATTCTTTGTCCAACCTATGATCTGCCTTATGAAACTCATGTAATAATTCCTATTATCATAAATAAAGACATAACATACAAAATCTTTGAAAAGAAAATTAGAAATTATGAAGAAAATTTAGGAATTCAAGGAAATTGGGAATCAGTTAATTTTATTAAAGCTAGGCATGTAAAGAAATATATAGATAATAAATATAGCGGAAAATTTGATTCACACATTCACGATAGGTTATTTAATAGATTTACTCATGATAATTTCTTTCTACAAAGACATGGCCTTCTGGGTAAATTATGCCAATTTTTATATAAAATTAAACTAAACAGATTAATCTTTAATTTTCTTAAGATACCTTTTCCATATATGAAGTTAGAGATTAAAAACTTTTTAAAATAGTTTTTGTATGTTTTAATCATTTAATAAATTATGTATAAGGAAAAAAGCTTATATTTTTCAATTCTAATTGGATTCTTACTTTTTGGATTCATAGCAGGGTGGGATATCCTTGATTTTAGAAATATTTATTGGCTAATCGATTGTCCGATAATTTGTGACGCTCAACAGCATTTGCTCGGATGGCTTTTCTTTAGAGAAACTGATTTATTACAATTTCCCCTATTAAAGAATATTAGCTTTGGTCTTTATACGGGAAGCTCATTAATTTATACAGACTCTCTTCCTATATTTGCAGTTTTTTTTAAATTTTTTAATTCAATATTAGATTTTCAATTCCAATATTTTGGCTTATGGATATTACTTTCATTTGTCCTGCAGGCAATAATAGCTGACAAGATTTTAAAATTATATATAGATGATGAAAAATTTAGACTAATATCAATAATATTTTTTTGTATCTCCCCTATTTTTCTAAACAAATTATTCTTCTCACATTTAGCTTTAGCATCTCACTGGATAATACTTTTAGGAATATATTTATACCTATCTAAAGATTTTAAATTTACCCAATGGGTTCTTCTAATAACCTTATCGTCCCTAGTTCATGGATACTACATAGGGTTTATATCAATAATTTTTATAATGGCTATTTATAAAGAATATTTGCTAAAAAGACATATAAAGATTGCCGTAAAACCTATCTTGTTATTTTTCTCCTACCTATTTGTTCTCCTTTATTCTCTGGGATATTTTATGATTGGTGGCGGTTTTACAAATCATGGTTTCGGTAAATTCAAAATGAATCTTAATGCTCTTTTTGATCCAAAGGCAGAAGTAACACTTAGCGCATCAAGGATATTTCCAGAGCTAAATACACCTAGTATCAATTTAGGCTATGGTGATTATGAAGGTTTTAATTTCCTTGGTTCAGGAATCATATTCCTTCTAGCTATTATCATTCCTGTTCTTTTTATAAATTTTGGAGAATTAAAAAAGAAATTAAAAGAACCAAAATATAAAGCTATTATGATATTTTTTATATTGATTACTTTATATTCTATTTCAAATAATATTTTTATAGGTAATCTTCAATTATTTTCTTATGATTTACCAAACTTTACAAAAATTATAACTAAAACCTTCCGGAGCTCGGGAAGATTTTTTTGGATTAATTATTATCTAATATATATATTAATATTTGTAATTATTTTTAGATATCTAAAAAACTACAGATATCCACTAGTAATAGGATTTTTATTTATTCAATTCTATGATATGCAACCAACTTTTAATCAAGTCAAAACGGTATTCTATAAAGATAAGAATAAATATTCAGAGATATACAAAAGAAATGCTGAGCTTAAAAGTCCAGAATGGGAAAGCTTTTCTAAAAAATATAAGAAAATAATATATGTTGTACCAACACGATTTCCAAAAGATTATTTCCCCCTAGCCTTTTTTGCTGCAAAGAATAAAATGGAAACAAATTTTGGATATTTCTCAAGAGTAAATAAAAAGAGTGTGAGAAAGCAAAACTTAAAGTTATTAGATCAAATCAAAAGTAATAAATTTGATAAAAATTCTGTATATGTGTTTTTCAATGACGAAGCATGGGAACATGTGAGTAAAAATAATCCTAGTTTAATTAAAATTATTGATGGCTATAGAGTCTATACACCCTAGTCTTTCTTGATAATTTCTCGAATTAAATACAAAGGTTGTTTTTCTACATTTTGAATTATTCTAAACAAATACTCTCCAATAATAGCAAAGCCAATAACAATTAGAGGTATTACTATAAAAAGAAGCCAAATAGTTGCTATATTTTCCATTGGCTTAAAAACCAGAGTAGATATAAATATTCCTAAGGTAATAAGGCCGAAAAATAAATAAGACCTTAAAATAAAACCACTATTATTTATAAATAATGAGCTTGCAAGGTAAATTAACTTTGATACCGTATAGGCAGATTCACCTTCATCTCTTTTTCCTTGTGGAACTTCTACGGTTCCTATTTTATTTGTAACTTTAATTATAAGAATACTTAAGCTTGGGTTTAAAGAATTAAATTTTAAAACCTGCTCTCCAACCTCTTTTTTCATTATCCAAAAAGCACTCCTCTTTGTGCCTTTAGGATACTTTAAAATTTTCCTTTCAATTGTCGTATAAATAGTACTAAAAAATTTTTTAATAGCGCCATGAGTTTTTTCAGTAAAATTTGCAAAAACCACATCATGGTCAAAATTAGCTTGCTCTTTGATTAAAAGAGGAAGATCTTCAGGTCTATGCTCTAAATCCCCGTCCATCGTAATTAAATAGTTTCCCTTAGCATTATTAATCCCTGCAAGGATACCGGCTTGTTGTCCAAAATTTTTAAAGAAAGAAATTATGGTTACCTCAACTCCTTCTTTTTTCTGTATATCCTTCATTATTTTAAGAGTTTCAACGTTAGTTGATCCATCATCAATAAAAATAATCTCGAAAGAATGTCCCTCTGAATTCATTACGCTTTGAATGCGGCTAGTTAGCTCCACCAGTGAGGTCGTTATATTTAATACCGGGACAATAATAGTATACAAATTCTTATCATCAGACATAATGCAATAATATCATAAAGCTAAAATTAATAAATTATTTAAGGTTAAAATCCTTTGCAAAAACTCTATATCCATCCAAAACCTTACATAAATCTGTTGGAAGACATTTCTGAAGAGTTAATTTCCATTTGTCGTCTATAAGTTCATCAAATACATATATAGAATTTATATCATATGAGCTTGTATTAAGTGTTTCGTCAATTTTTGAATAAATTTCATCTCGCTTAGAACCTTTATATCTGGAAAAATATCCAAAATTAGTTGCCATCTTATTTTTGGCAGCAAAATATACTAAAGGGTAAGCATTTTTAGGCCTATTTTTTGGATATATATAGATAATTTTATCGTAGTTGTCTTTAATATTAACCCATTCTGGGGAAGTCAGTGGAGAGTCCCAAAAGGAATTCAATGTTTTAACTATGGCAATATTTGCTGGATCATTGCTATTAATATAAGGCTTTAAATAATAGGCTCTGCTATCCGACATTTTAAACCTAAAATTAGAGGCGACTGCACCAGTATCAAGTATTTGAACAATTAACAAAATAGGTAATAAATATTTATAAACCCTTATATGCTTTGAGCGAGCCAAAATAAAAAATATTGCACAATAAATTAAATAGAAAATTAGCCAAACCATTCTACCAGAAGATCTAAGTGGTCTAGTAACAAGCTTAAAGACTTCAGGTAAATCAAATTCAAACAAAACATTAGAACCAAAAGTAACTTTATTTGTTATCGCAAAAAGAAAAAGTATTAAAGATAAGCATAGCAGATAAGTATTTTTCTTAGTAAATATAGAATTTATTAAAGATTGATTTCTGAATATTTCATAAAGTGAAATAACTAAAAGAATAATCATACCAATTCCTAAAAAACCAAATCCCTCATAGTCATTTGGTATCGATCCAATATCTGGCATGATATATGACCAAAAATTATTATCATTAAAAAAGGTATTTAAATTAGCACGATAAAGGGAGTAGCCTCCACTACCGATACTTACACCATTTGAAAAATACCCAAATACATAAAGTGACAACAGTAATAGGCTGAATGTTTTAAAGAATATCAAAAGAGACTCTTTTTTAGTAAATTCTCCTATACTTCTTCGGAATATTAGATCAAGTATAAAAATACTTAGTATGATTGCTAAGATATATGCATTAACCAGAGCTGTTAGAATTAATAAAAAAATCCAATTTTTAAGATTAAAATTATTAGAATAAAAGATAATTATTCCCAATATAATTAGCCAGTGTGCCATCAAAGAATAGTGTCCCCACAATCTCCATAAGAAAGGGGGTGCTAGGATAAAAAAACATGCACCAATAAAAGATAAAAATTCGTTCTTAGTAATTTTTCTTAATAGTATTAGCCCTAATTGTCCTTGCATTATAAAACAAATTAGGATCCATAAACCAAAATACTGAAAATCAAATGGGAGAATAGAAGAAAAAGGTTTAAATATTAATGCCATTATTGGCAAAGAATCATTAATTGCAATTGAAGACGAAAGCTCCATTCCATAGTCGTAATTCTCAAAAATTGGAAACTGTAAGATTGAAGTTTCTTTAAAAAAAAGCCAATTAATCCAGTGCCAGGCAGAATCTCCAGGAGAAAGCCATTCATTATTTACGAAATTGATTGGAGTACCACCAGTGAAATATAAAAAGGTAAAAATAGAGAATACAAATACATAGTATTTTGTTTGTTTCAAATAAAATTACCTCCAAAACATTTTACTGCTGCAGATATTCTACTATAAAGTCTTAGTATTTAACATTATCAAAACTTAAATAATTTATTAATTATTGCCCTAAATTTATTTAGTTGATAAGATATCTATTAATGCTTGCCTTTATTCTAAAGAAAAAAGATATTATTTTATTAACTATTTTAGCAATCCTAATTTTTCAATTTATTTTTGGATTTCATTTAATAGATTTCAGTAATATCTACTGGTTACCTGATGACGCATATAATGGTTTCTTAGGTTGGTCATTCTATAGAAACGCATCTGAAACATTACCCTTCTTTAAGATTTTTGACTATGGTATGGGTGTCGGTTCAACTATAATTTATACAGATTCACTCCCTATATTTGCAATAATATTTAAGCCGTTCTCGTCTTTATTGCCAGTAGATTTCCAATATTTTGGTTTATGGTTATTTCTTTCTTTTATTTTAACAGCATATTTCTCAAATCGAATATTAACTTATTTAAATATGGACTTTATAAGCAAAGTTTTTATAACTTCATCTCTATTATTATCTCCTATAATGCTTGAGAGATTTATAGCTGGACATTTTAATCTTATGTCACACTGGGTTTTATTATGGGGAATTCTTCTTTACCTTGAAAATGAGAAACGAGTTTCAAAATGGTTTTTTATACTACTTATATCAATGTTAATACATGGATACTTGTTTGCTATGACATTGGCAATAACAATCTTTCATTTTATGAGGCTGTATCTTGAGAAACATAATAAGAAATATTTTATAAGCCTATTTTTACTTTTCGTTCTATCAATGTTTTCTTTAACAGCTTTTGGATATTTTGAAGTTCAAGCAGACGAAGTGTTTCATGGCGGCTGGGGTGGCTATAGACTTGATATATTAGCCTTTATGAACCCCATTGGAAGAAGTTTAAATTGGTCTACTTTCATAGGGGAACCTGTTTCGTTTGTACCTAGTCAGATTGGTGATCTTATTGAGGGGTTTAACTATTTTGGCCTTGGAATTTTATTAAATATATTAGTTTCAATTTACTTCTTAATTAGAAATAGTTTTAATTCAGAGAAACCAACGAATATCCCAATATATTTAAAAGTTTTATTTCTTTTTTCAATATTTATGATTATTTTTTCTTTAACAAATAAAGTTTCATTGGGAGGAAACGAGTTATTTTCATATAATATGCCTGAGTTCCTAAAACCTTTAACGAAACCATTTAGGGCTTCAGCTAGATTTTTTTGGCCTGTATATTATTTAATTCTCTTAGGTTCTATAGCAATAAATGCTAGAAATATAAAACAAAAATACTTACCTATCTTTTTCTTTTTTATATTTACGATACAAATTGTGGACATTCAACCAGGGATCCAAACTATTAGAGCTTTTAATAATAAAATTTACTTAGATGGGCTTACTAAGATGGACAAAGAGCAAACAGAATTAACAAGAGTAACTAAAGATTACAATCAAATACTTTACGTATTTCCTGAATATGCAAATAAAAATTGGAGAGAACTATTGTATTTCGCCTATAAAAACAATAAAAAAACAAATTTCGGTTATTTTGCAAGAAGGAATTGGAATATCCAAGAAAATTATATTCAAGATTTAAAAAAAGATTTTAAAAATAAAATACTTGATAAGAATTCTATATATTATTTCAGTGATAAGAAAATATATGAAGAATTATCAAGTGAAGTCTCACAAATTAGTACTATAATAACGATTAATGATTCGAATGGACTAAATCATATGTTGATAATACCAAATAAATAGTTGAATAATTGATTTCGAGCTCAAGACAAATATAATTTATGAAAAGCATGGTAAATAATATCGACATAAAATCTAATTTTACTAAAGTTATTGTTTCTTTGGTTTTATCAACTTTATCCTTTGTTTATTTTTGTGATATACGAATCTTAGATCCCACTTTCAATAAATGGTTAATGCCCGGGGACTCCGAAACCTACTGGTTAAACTGGCTCTTTTATCAAGAATCCTCACTAATCCAAATACCAATCTTTAAAAACTATAATTATGGGATGGAACTTTCCTCAACTATAGCACTTAATGATTCTTTACCTATTATGGCATTTGTTTTTAAAATATTTCAGAGCTTACTGCCAGTAAATTCACAATACTTTGGTATTTGGATTTATATATGCTTCTTCTTACAAAGCCTTTTTGCAATGAAATTATTAAGCAAATTTTCTGATGATTCGCTCTTAATCATTATATATTCAATCTTTTTTCTATTAGCTCCAATATTCTTATGGAGATTGTGGGGACACTACTCATTAATGGCACACTGGCTTATATTAGGTTCTTTAAACATATACTTCAACAAAGACTTTAAATTTTTAAATTGGCTAATTATATTCTTTTTCTCATATTTAGTTAGTGCATATATAGCAGTTATGATGTTCATAATTTTTGCAACAGACTTGTTAAAAAGAAAATTTACCAATCAAATAAAGCTGGAAGAAATTATTAAGTTATCTCTTATATTTATTGTATGTAGTTTTGTAAGTTTATATTTAATTGGCTACATAGATCCTGGCACTAAATTAAGTACCTCAGGTTTTGGATTCTATAAAGCGAATTTACTTACTTTCTTTGACTCTAATCTTCTTTGGTCTAATATTTTTAGTGATATAAAATCTATTGAAGGTGAGCATGAAGGATTTGCATTCTTAGGTTCTGGCGTTTTATTACTCGCTTTAATATTTATTCCATTAATACTATATAAAAGAAAAGAATTTAAACTCTATAAAGTAGCCGGTTTAAAATATTTTTTTATAATATCAATCCTATTGTTGATCTTAGCTCTTTCAAACAATATCCATATTGGCGACTATCATTTGCTAAACATTGATTTACCAAAATTTATTGAAAAAACTTTCGGTATTATAAGGGCTTCCGGTAGAATGGTATGGATTCCTTTTTATTTAATATACATCTTACTCTTTATTGCGATTGACTCGTTCTCATATAGAAAATTATCTAAAATTCTTATTATTTTAGCTTTAACCATAAATATTATAGATTTAAATAAAGTTTCCAATCTTTTTATTTTAAAAACTGGTGATATAGAGCTTAACTACAAGGAAGTTTATTCGGGACCTCAGCACTTTACCCAATATGAATATTGGGAAAAACAATGGGAATCTCCATTAAAATCAAAAGAATGGAAAAATTTCGCAAAGATTTATAACGAAATAAACTATATCTATCCAAAAAATAGACCTGATAACTATTTTATATTAGCTTTATACGCCGCAAAGAATAAGATGTCTGTAAATTTTGGATCTTTCTCTAGAGTTAAAAAACAAAAAGTAAAAGAGGAAATAAAAAAATTAAAATTCATGGTTAACAATAATAATTATAATAAAAATACACTTTACTATTTTAATAAAAAATCTGATTGGGAGCTTGCCAAGAGAAACAAAAAAAAATATGATTTAGTAGAAGTAATTGACGGATTTATGATTCTAGCTCCCGACTATTTCAATAAATCTGGTATAAAATAATGATGGACTTGGAATATATAAAGAGAAACAAAAAAACTGTCGACAAATGGATATCAGACTATTTCAATAGAATTAACCAAACTACCTCCCTATACAAAGCAATAGAATATGGCGTTAAAAATGGCGGTAAAAGACTTAGGCCATATTTTTTAGTCTATTTAAGTAAAATTTTAAATATCCCACTCTCATCATATAAGCAACTAGCTTTAGCTATAGAGTTTATACATTGCTATTCATTAATTCATGATGATTTACCTTCTATGGATAACGATGACTATAGAAGAGGAAAAATAACAGTCCATAAGAAATATAATGAATCCACAGCAATTTTAGCAGGTAACTCATTATATGGAATGGCTATCGAGCTAATACTCGATAAAAAGGTTCACAAAGATCCGGATATAAGATTAAAGATATTGAAAATTCTACTTAGTTATTCAGGTGGAAAAGGATTAATGGAGGGTCAATTTAATGACCTTTACTATGAAAATAGAAATATAAGCATAGAAAAAATATTATTAACTTATGAATTAAAAACCTCGAAATTATTTGAACTTTCGACTATGCTCCCATTTATATTGAAGGAAGAAAAAAATAGCTATATTAAAGATGCACAAACTTTTGGAAGAAATTTTGGAATAATATATCAAATAGCAGATGATTTTTCTGACTCAGATAAAACTTTTAAAGAGAGCGGTAAAGTTCCTGGAAAAGATAAAAAGAAGGGTAAGCGGACATTAGTAAGTAAAATCGGAAGGGATAAAGCACTAGATCTTTGCTATGAACTTGCGAATGAAGCAACGAAAGGTAAATATATTTTTGGTGAAAAAAAATATACTTTTAAAAAAATAATATTTAATATTATTGATAATATAAAAATAAAATAGTACAAAATTAAATTGATAAATTTATTTAGGCTGAATTGGGATAAATACTTTATACCCGTCTACTTCATCTATAAAAAAACTTAAATTATTCGAATATACTTCTTTAAGAAATTTCCATTTCTGATCATCTTGAATTATATATATAGTGCCGTCTTCAAAAGTTCCTTTATCAAAATCTTTATTCATTTTATTATTCAACCTCTCTTCAGTAGTATGATTAATTCTTGAAAAGTAACCAAAGTTAGTTGACAAACCCTTCTCCGAAGCAAAAAACGCAATTCTTGTATAATCTTTTGGCTTATTTATTATTGGATATATATTAATCTTCTTGTATTCGCCTTCAACGAGCTTCCATATTGGATCTTTTAATTCCATTCTATCAAGAGCTATTTCATGAACTTCTAAAGATTTAAGCTCATTTTTAAAAATATTAATTATCTTATAGTTGTCAACAACCTGAAGTATTAAAAGAAAAGATAAAACTAAACACAGCTTGTTCTTCTTGAATATTTTACTGATTCCAATAAAAGTAAAAAGATATATCAAATAGAATAAAAGCCAACTAAACCTACCAGAGGCCCTGAAGACTTTGACTAATGGTTCAAGAAATTCTGGTAATTCATAAATGAAGAGTCTTTTGCTACCCAAGAAATCAACATTACCGAGGAGAAAAATATTATTTGAAAAAGAATAGATCAACAAAACGAGACCCAATAGAATTATAGGTTTATGAATTTTGCCTTCTACAAACCCTTTCTTGACCAATTTAAAATTTAATATAACAATGCTTATAAGTATTAAGATTCCAATTCCTAAAAAAGCGAAGCCCTCAACTTCTTTGACAAAAAGAATTGATGGGGAAAGAAGCTTGTCCATTACAATTGAATAAAAACCTGTAGGCGAACTTGGGTTGAAAAAACCTAACAGGCTCATTCCATAGAGCTCAAACCCTCCCTCTTTAATACCTTTACCAATTGAGAATAAACCGGTTATATACGAGACAACAACCATAAGGGATAAGGACCCTAGAATCTTGCTAATAAATTCAGTTTTATGAGATTCAAAGTACTTATTAAAAATACATCCGATAAAAACACAGAAGATGATTGTAGCTAGGTAGCCATTGATAAGAACTCCGATTATTAAAAGGAAATTCCAAATCTTATATTGAAAATTATTACAATAATAGAGATATATTGAAGCAATTATCAACCAATGCGAGGAAACAGCTTGCTGTAAAAATACTCTATCAATAAAAGGAGGAGCTATTAAAAAGAAAATTGATGAAATAAAGCATATCAACCTATTCTGAATAAAGATATTTAGTAATTTGTATGAAAAAAAAAGCATTAAAAAGAAAGATATAAATGACCATGCACCCAAATATTGAAAATTGACCGGCAAAAGGTCAGAAAAAAATCTAAAAATAAAAGCTACAAGAGGGACAGCATCGGTGTGATAGATACTTACATTAAAGCCATGTCCGTAATCAGGATTTAAAAATAAAGGAAATTGAAAAAAATCTGTGTTTCTAAAAAACTCCCAGGATATCCAATAAGTTTCTATATCATTAGTAATAGAGGGTTTTAGAAACCATGAAAAATTCTCGAAATATAAAATTTCATAATTAAAACCAGAATAAAAAACAAAAAACAAAAAAGATACAATCAGTTGAAAGATCACAATATCTAACTCTAATTTCTTCAGAAAGTTCATCATTTCTCCATGAATTTTAATCTAAATAAAGTTCTTACATAGGATAAAAAGTATACAAAAGGCTTCCTACGAGATTCATAATTAATCCTTTTACGAAAATCTCCTGGAATCTCACGTATAGTAAGATTTCCTTCCAATCGTACTAATTTAAATATAATCTCTTCAATAATATCTATATCATTTGAATGCAAGCTAAGCTTTCTAAGTAAATTACCATTATATGCTTTGAAGCTATTGGAAAAATCAGTACATTCAATTTTAGAAAGAATTCTACAAAGCTTATTTAAAAAGATTGATCCTAGCTGTTTCAGAAAAGTGTTCTCACTTTTGGAACATCCTATGTATCTAGAACTAACAACTAAATCAAAAGAATTAGAAAATCTACATAAATCTAAAATTTCATTAGGATTATGAGAACCGTCTGCATCCATAAAAAGAATTGTTTTCCCTGTAGCTTCACTGATACCGGATCTTACAGCATCACCATATCTGTCCCCACCCTTTCTTTGAATATATTTAACATTATATTTTAAGGCTAATTGAAAAGTGTCTTCATCTTTATTCATTCTATCAATTAAAATTATTTCATAAGATTCCGACTCATTAGCTATTACACTAATAATCTGGGGAACTAAGATTTTTAGATTCTCATACTCATCGTAACTTGGGATTAAAATAGAATACTTCATCATTTATTCTTAACCCAATCTAGCATCATATCTATTCCTGAATCAATATTCACTTTAGGCGTCCATTTTATAGCATCTTTAATTTTACTAATATCTGAAATATAAACTTTTTGATCGCTTACCCTCATTGGATTAATATTATATTTCATACTATTCCCAGTTTTTATTTCCAAAATATTAAAAAGCTCTAACAGAGATAAGCTATTCTCGGGTCCGCCTCCAATATTAAAAGCCTCTCCTTTAATCTTATCAAAATTATCAATTGAGCTGTAATATAGTTCAACTATATCATCACAATGTAATATGTCTCTAACTTGCTTTCCAACTCCATATATATCAATAGCTTTATCGAGTGGTTTAATTAATTCTTCACAAAAGTAGCCTATCCATCCCTGATCCACGGTAGCATATTGTCTTCCACCATACATTGTAGAATGCCTAAAGACAGCTACATTTGATTGATAAGATTTATAATAATCTAAAAAATATAAATCAGCCGACCCCTTTGAGCATCCATACGGGGTAGAGAAATCAATTTTCATTGTTTCAGGGAAACCATTTAAATAGTCCGGAGCTGTATATCTTGAATCTTGTTCAACAATATCAATATAATTAAGATCTCCATATATTTTATTAGATGATGCATATATAGCCCTACAATTATTACCAACATTTCTCATACACTCTAAAATATTTAGTGAGCCAATAGTATTAATTCTAAAATCCTCTAATGGAAAATTAAGAGATGTCGTCATAGCGGTTTGTCCTGCCAAATGAAAAACAACATCTGGCTTTGTATCTACAAATACCTTATTCAATTTTTCATAATCTGCGATATCAACTTCAAAAAACTTAAATTCTCCCCTACTCCTCAACCATTCAAGATTATTTTGAGATCCATTTCTGTAAAAATTATCAACTACAATAATCTCATATCCCGAATCAATACCGTGTATTGCAAGGTTTGAGCCTAAAAAGCCACAACCACCTGTGATCAATATTCTCATTTTACATCACCCTCTAAGAAAGGTTTAAGAACTTTCTTCAAACCCTTTTTTAAATCAATAGTACTATTAAGTCTAATCCATTTAGGATTCTTACTATTATCGAATTCTCGCATTAGAACATTATTGGTTCTTTTGTATAAATTACCTCGATATACTTTTATATATATATCAGATCGCAATAATTCTTTAATTATTTCAATAAAATTTTCTAAGGAATTAAACTCTTTTGATGAAAAAAAGTATTCCGAATAATCGCTCCCAACTTTATCTAAAGAATTTAATAGTTTTTTTATATATTTAATGAAATCATCAATATAAAGAAAATTTCTTATTAAATTAGGATTATATAGATTTATATTTTTATCATTATTAAGTATTTCAAAGACTGTTTTGTTTACGAATTTATGCAGCTTATCATTGGGGCCATAGATAATATCGCAATAAATATTAATTCTAGAAAAGTTTGACGATGTATTAATGAAAAATTCTCTAAAAGATTGTTTTGAAAAATGATAATCCATTCCTTTCCCATGGCCTATAATAGAGGATGGTAAACGTGGGGAGATTAGAGCTTTATTTGTATCTAAATTAATAAAATAGTCGACCTTATACTTATTAGTTATATTGAAGACTCTTTTTGAATCTAGATAATTCACTTTATTTAGCTTGTTAACGTTGCCTAGTAAAATCCCGCGATTATTAAAAATTACATTAATTTTTTTTAATCTAATGATTTTCTCGAAATCTTTATAGTAATAAACTCGAGATTTAGTATTTACCCTTTTAATCTTGTCTGTTAGAAAGAAACAATTCTCAACGTTGAAATTATTTAAAATATTTAAACCTATAAAACCATCAATGCTAGTAAACAATATTCTTTTATCTTTCATTTGATAACTTAAAAAAATCTTTGATCATTTTAATTGAAAATTTTTCTATTTCTTTACGGTCAGAATAGTAGACTTCATTCCACTTTATCGTTTGATCAATTGCGCCCATAGTTTTATATTTATTTTTCCACCCTAAATCTTTATTTGCTTTCTTAGAATTTAATAGAAGATTCTTAGATTCTGTAAAGCCTTTATTCTCTCTTAAAAACCTAACTTTGTTAAAACTAAAATAAACTGATATATAATCGACAATTTCTTTTACAGTTACAATATCTTTTTGAACAGGAGAGAAATTATATGATGATAAAGAATTAGATTTAATTTTGCTTAAATAAAAAACCTGCATCATGTACCCATTAAGTACATCCAATATATACTGCCATGGTCTTACAGAGTCTGGATTTCGAATTATAAGTCTTTTCTTCTCCATGACGGATTCAAAAATATCAGGAATTAATCGGTCTTCACCAAAATCCCCGCCACCTATAACATTTCCAGCTCTTGATGTTCCCATTTTAATCTTTTCCTTAAGAAAACTTTCAAAAAAAGCATTAGTTAAGATTTCAGAACATGCTTTACTAGATGAATAGATATCCTTTCCACCTAACCTGTCGTACTCTACAAATGGCTTTTTACTGTCATCATTCTCATAACACTTGTCAGTAGTTATATTTAAAAAATATTTAACAGATTTAATCTCCCTACAAATATCTAACAAATTGGAGATTCCAACAATATTGGAATGAATTGTTTCGATAGGATTTTTATAAGATCTTATTACATATGGTTGAGCTGCAAGATGAAATATAATTTCAGGTTTTATCTTCTTAATTGTGGTATTTAATTTTTTATAATCGGATAGGTTTACATAATATGACTTAATCTTCTTTTTTAATTTAATGATATTATAAAAATTTCCTCTTAAATCCTCGGGCTTAAGCGATATCCCATAAACTTTGGCTCCAAACTCGTTTAGAATCAAAGACAACCAGGCTCCTTTAAAGCCAGTATGACCAGTGACAAGAATTCTCTTACCAGAATAAAATTTTTTTAAGTTCATAATTACCAAGTTTTCCAAGGTGGATTTTTAAGCTTTGATAGTTCCTCTAAGTAAACCTTGTCTCTTATTGTATCCATAGGATGCCAAAAGCCTAAATGTTTATAGCCCATCAAATTCCCAGATGCAGCTATTTTTTTTAATGGGGCTTTCTCCCACTGCTCATTTGAATTTTTTATGAATTTAATAGCTTCCTTATTAATAACAAAAAAACCTGCATTCACAAACTTATCAGAGTTATCCTGTTTTTCTTTTATAGTTGATATCCTATTCCCCTTAAAAGTTATAGATCCAAATCTTCCTTCTGGGATTGCTGCAGTCATAGTTACCATCTTCTTATGTTTCATATGGAAATCAATAGTTTTCTTTATATCAACATTCCCAACACCATCTCCATAAGTCAACAAAAAATTTTCCTCAGGGATATATTTTGCTATTTTTTTAATTCTTCCAGCAGTATTTGTTTCTAAGCCTGTATCAATTATTGATATCTTCCAGTTTTCTTTTACCTCAGAATCTACTTTTACAGAGTTATCTTTTATATCAACATGTATTACAGAATTGTTAACTTTGTAGTTAACGAAATAATTTTTGATATAGTTTGATTTATAACCGGTACATATTATAAACTCATCTATCCCGAAGCTAGAATAATGCTTCATTATATGCCACAATATTGGCCTATTTCCAATCTCAATCATAGGCTTAGGGATTTCTTGGGTCTCTTCGCTTAATCTTGTCCCTTTACCGCCTGCTAGAATTACACATTTCATAACGAATCTATAGGATATAATACTACAAGGATTTAATATATAAATGAACAATTCAATTTTTTTAAGGCTTATTATATTATCTGCTGTATTATCATCTCTTTACTTCAGAATTTATAAAAATATTAATACCTCAAAAGATCTATTCTGGGATACTATGGTTTACTATTGTGGCCCACTGATTTTTAATCAACAAGGTAGTGGTTATGGGAAACTTATAGAATGTTCAAAAGACCTTTCTGACTTCAAATTTGTATACTTACCAATATATTTAAGACTGTTAGACTTTAGTTTTGTCTCCCAAGAAATTTTTCAAATAATATGGCTAATCTTATTATCTGCATCAATTGTTTTAATTATATTTATTTTATCAAAGATTTATACAGAGTTTACTTTTTTAAATTGTTTATTAATTTCGCTCTTCAGTTTTAGTGCTATACCCTTCTATGGATATTTATCAGGGAACATCTCAAACATTCTATATGCTATAACTGCAGCAGGAATATTGATGTCATTTTCAGGGAAAAAAAATCTCATAACATTCGGTTTAATCTTAATAACTATCCCAAGTCTTTTTAAAATTCACATGATTTTATTTATAATGGTTCCTCTAGTTATTGTTCCTATAAGTGAGGTTAGAAAAATATTTATATTATTACCAATGCCCTTCTTTATGATTTTAACTAATAAATATCTCTACCCTATCGAGTTTGAACTGTTGAAATCTAATATTCAAATTCTGCCATATGTAGGTGACATGGGTGTAGGTTCTTTGCAAGTGATCAATTATTTAAATTCAAATATTCTTAATCTAACTGATAGTTTTAGTTCAGGAAGACATAATTGGGAAGTAAATCAAAATGCAATGGAAAGTGGAAAATTTTTTCTTGATTATGTTTTTTATATAATCCTAATATTGATAGTTTTTTTAAAAACATATTCATTAAGATTAAAAACTCTATCTAAGGATTTACTATCTGATAAAAAACTAAAAGTTTCGATTGCACTTATTGCAACGTTAATGATAATACCAAGATTAAAGCAATATGACATGATACTTTTTTCACTTCCTGCTTTTTATCTAATAAATAGCTCGTTCTTTAAAGATTCAATGAAAAATCTATTTAATATATTAGATTCTAAACTCATTGTTCAATCTTTTAACATATTAGTTCTAGGCTTTTATGTCATTAGTGGGGATAACTATTTTATTTACCCAGTAATAGTTTTAATCTATATTTTTTGTATTAAAGGTATTAAAAAAGAGAATCTATAAAAAAATCAAATATAATATATGATAATGAATATAAAATGCTTACATTAGATCAAACTATTTCAAAGATTAAAACCTTTTTTATAAATTTTCTTAAGGAAAGCTCTGCAATCTTTAATATAACTTCAGTAAATATAATAAATAATTTTTTCTTACTACTTTTTGCTTATATGCTTTTTACCCTAATTTTTAATCAAATTTCTAACTCTTCTTTTATAACAGCTCATATTTTATCTTGGGATGCCTACGTTTATATGTGTGGTGTAAGTCTATTTTTAAATGGATTAGACCCATATGATTATATTGTTCTTAGGGACTGCCTCCCTGATAATTGGAACTTTTACTTCAATATGCCATCAACTGTTCTGTACCTGTATCTTCCATTTGCAAAACTTACAAACTTTCAATGGCTTTTTATAATTAATGCTATCAATTTTTTTCTATTGATATCTGTGTTTTCGAAATTAATCAAAAAGTTTAACTATAACGGTAAAATAATTCCATTCCTTTTTGTATATTTATTTTTTGTTTTTAATACCTTTGATGGTGCTATAACCGTTGCTATATATTCTGGGAATATGGGTCTACCTATTGCACTGATAGCCTTAAATCTGATAATTGACTACATTGAAGGAAAAAATAAAAGATTTTTGTATTTTATAGTTATCGCAACACTTCTCAAGCCAATATATATATGTTTCTGCGGAGCAATATTACTTAAAGAAGCACGATTTAAAGATTTTCTTTTGATTACGTTATATATAATATTATCCGTTCTATCCTTATATGGTCTATTATATCTAATAGATCCTGTAAACTTTCATGGATTTATAAACAATACATCCTATCTTACTAATTCTATTGACCTGGGATTCGGCTTTATAAGTTTGTCTAGAGAAATAATGGATCATCTAAACTTATATTACGAGAACATGTCTATTTTATCTTTAATTGGTTCAGCTCTCTGTATTGTTCATATCTTTGCTATCTTCTTTATTACAAAGAAGCTAAAGAGTTCTACATTAGAAAAAATTATCTTAGTTGCACTGGCCACCATGCTTTTCTTCCCAAGGATTAAAGTATATGATTCACTTTTTGTGATTCCAATAATTAGTTATTTACCTTTTTATTTTTATTCAATCTTTAATTCTGAGGATTCAGCTTTTAAATCAAAAATGAGTAATACTGTTTATATTCTCCGTGAGAGAATCCATTTAATAATATTAATATTAATTATTTATCCTTTGTTCATTTATAACAGATGGGAACCATATCATTTTACTTTTATAATATTAATTTCACTATATTTATTTATTTATACGTTGAATATAAAGAATAAATCTACTTATAAAGAATAAAAATTTATTCGACAATTATTAGGTATATCACTTTGAGTTAATCTTACTTTAATCGTTTCAGCCCCTATTGGAAAACTATACTCACTATTAAGATTTAGATCTAAAGTCTTAACAGGATATTGCTCATTAAGTTCATCAATGAAATTATCGCATTTCCCTACCAAGTCAATAAAACCGCTTCTTATTACTAAAAATTTTTCATTCTCTTTAATGTAGTCAATATAGAAACTTATAACTTCTGCAAACTTAGTATTTTCTCTAACAATATCGGCGATTGAATTGTCACCCGACACGCTTCTAAAGACTAAACTTGTCAAATACTTAGTATCGGAGGGCTTAAAATAAAGCCGAAACTCAGAAACTCTAAAGCCAAGTATCTTCGTGAGCTTATTTGATCTTTCTAATTTATCCTTCGATTCAACCTCAAAGAAGGCACACCTCTCGATTATCTCGTTAATGAATTGCTTGGAACCCTTTATTTCAGGGTCAATCCATCCAGATTCTATACTAAATAGCGCCTTGTTCTTCTCGTAATCCTTATATGAAGAATTAAAAACAAATGAACTATATATATCGGTTGGATCATATCTGATATCATTCAAATGACATATTTCATTATAATATCTTTCTTTTTTAGCAAGTCCCGAAGAATATAAATAAGGGGAAACAACAAAGGGGGACAATAATGGCCTAATATTTTTAATCGCAGAATATAGCTCTTGAGATCTTTTATGCAGAAAGGTTATCTCGTTCTGAAGTAATTCAGTGAAAACATTTATGCTTTCTTTTTTAAAAAGAAACTCCCGTGATGGATTTAAATGTTTTCTAATTAAATTATCTTTTATTAATTTGTCTGGATTTAATCCTACGTCATCATTTATTACATAAAAAGTTAACTGAGAAGGATTAGGTAAATCAATTATGATTTGAAAGACTTTTTCGTTAATCAATGAAGAGGTTCTTGAAACATATGGAGAAAGATATTTTAGGATCTTTATTTCAAACTTAGTCTTATTTTTATCAATAAGAACTCCAGGTTTCAATAAAAGCTCTCTTAGGTTGCTGTCTGATTTAAGCTGATCCGTAAAATAATATTTAAATGCAATAGTTGGCTTAAAAATTCTATCTACTTTAATTACTAAATACGATAAAAACAGGGATGATATTAAAATTAAAATTAATTTTTTCATAACTTTTGGGCCCAGCTAAGTTTAGGATATAGCAAATGAATATGATATCAATATATATTTTTATATTAGAAAAATGGATGTGTTATAATTCAAAATATGAAAATATTGGTAACTGGTGCAAGTGCATTTATAGGCTCTTCGTTAAACGAGTTATTAGCTGATAAATTTGAAATCCATGCACCCCCCTCGTCTGAACTTAACTTGTTAAATAGTGAAGATGTGCGAAATTATTTAAAAAAAAATAGCTTTGACTTTGTAATCCATTCTGCAAATCACTTAGTCCATCCGTTACTCAAAGAATCAAAAAATCCTGATATTCAATTAACAAATAATTTAAAAATGTTCTTTAATATTGCAGAAAATAAAGATTATTTCGGGAAAATGATTTATTTTGGTTCAGGTGCTGAATTTGGAAGGGAAAATTGGAAATCTAAAATGAAAGAAGATTTTTTTGGTAACAGCTTTCCAAATGATCAATATGGTCTCTCTAAATATTTTATGAATATCCATTGTAGGTTATCTAGTAATATTTTTAATTTAAGACTATTTGGAATGTTTGGAATAAAAGATGATTGGAGATTCAGGTTGATTCCAAACCTTTGTGCACAAGCGCTTACATCAAAGGAAATTATAGTTAACCAAAATGCTGTTTTTAGTTTCCTGTACATTGAGGACCTAGCTGGAATTGTTGAAAACTTTATTCTCAACACACCTTTAAGCGGAGACTATAATATCTGTCCCGACAATGAATATGAGCTTATAGATATTGCAAAAATTATAAATAGCTTAGATAAAGAAAAGAAAATAGTTGTAAAGAAAAAAGGAATATCGACAAAATATAGTGGTGACAATGGAAAATTAAAACAAGCTATGCCAAACTTATCTTTTACGCCAATCAATAAAGGCATTGAGGCTGTATATACTTTTTATAAAAAAAATCCTGAAATCATAGACCCATCAAAATTTCTTATTAAGTAGTATCTATTATAATAGTTTTTTTATTTTTTTAATTAAAGAATTTGAATCTATACCAAATAAATTTCTAAGATATGGCTGACTCCCTGTTAAATTATATCCGTCATTAGCAACCCCACAGATGATAATCCTTGGTGGATTTTTAAGTGATGAAGAAATTTCGGAAACATAGCTACCAAAGCCACCAATTTTTTTATGTTCTTCTAAAGTAAGAAAAACATTTTTCTTTGTTAATAGTTTTTTTAATTCACTAGTTGTTTCTGGAGATATTATAGGGCATGAAAATAGTCCTATATTTTCTCCTTTATTTTTAAAAAAGTCACAACAATCTATGGCTTCTTTTAAAATAGATCCACAAGCTAGAATGTTTACATCAGAAAGTTTTCGGTGTTCAATCAAATTACTATCACCAGAAATTGGTTTACTATAAAGATTAGGTTCGCCATTTTTTACAAGTCTTAGATACTTTGGGCTTTTATTTTTAGTAATTTTTTTAAAACAATAATCTAATTCATATCTATCAGAGGGTATAAAGATTGTCATATTTGGCAAACATCTCGTTATCGCAATATCCTCTATTCCATGATGAGTATAACCATGCGAACCATAAGCTAGCCCACCAGCAACAGCAACGATTGTTACATCTAAGTTATGATAGCAAACATCATTTCTAATCTGCTCATGACATCGTGATGTAGCAAAATTTGATATTGAATAGGTAAAGACTTTATTATTTTCAAGAGCTAAGCCTGCGGCAATTCCAACCATATTTTGTTCGGCTACTCCTATATTGAAGAAATTTTTTGGATATTTTTCAATAAATGGCTCAAGAACTGTATATCCCAAATCACCAGAAAGTAAAAATATATTATTATTTTTTTTGCGATAATTTAGTAGCCTATTAATAAATCTATTTCTCATTACTAGAAACCTTAACGAAATTATCTAAATCTTTATCAGTTGGTGGTCGATAATGAGAGAATAGCTTGCCCTCAAAACCCTTAAGCCCTTTCCCTTTAATTGTATTACAAATTACAACTGTTGGCTTATTTATAGATTTTTTACCCGCAATAAGTGCAGATTTTATTTTTTTATTATCATGTCCATCAATATCATATGTTTTCCAACCAAAGGATTTCCATTTCTTATCCAATGGATCAAGATTTATTACTTTATTCGTCTTCCCTAGAGCCTGAAATGAATTCTTATCAACAATACAAATTAGATTAGAAATCTTATGGTGCCCTGCAAACATTATAGATTCCCAAGTACTTCCAGAATTCATTTCACCATCACTTAATAAAACATATACGTTTGACTTACTTTTTTTATTTCGTAGCGAAAGAGCCATTCCTATCCCAACAGCTAAACCATGTCCAAGAGATCCGGTTGAAAACTCAACCCCAGGAACTTTATGGTCAATATGACCAGGCAACATCGTTCCATCCTCGAAAAATGTATCCAATAGCTCTTTAGGAAAAAAGCCCTTGTTTGCTAAAGCTGAATATACAACGGCAGCTGTATGTCCTTTGCTTAAGATAAACCTATCTCGCTTCTGTGATTTTGGATTCTTATTGTCGATATTCATTATTTCGGTGTAGAGTACATCGATAATATTTAAGCAAGAAAGGCAGCCTCCTACATGAGAGGTTTTGGATAGATTTGTCATCCTAATAACATCTTTCATTAAAATATTGGCAATCGATTTACTCATTACGAAATAATTATATAGCATAGACAATAAAAAAAACTAGCTTTGTTTTAATTATCTATGATCTTTGACTTTTTTATGTGTTCTATATAACATAAAGATATAAAAATACTTTTTTTTAATTGTAAATAATAAAATGGATAAAATCTCATACGCAAAAACTGTCTACGGACAAGAAGAAATTGATGCTGTTGTTAAATGCTTAAATGAATCAACCCAGATGGGTAATTATGCAAGGCAATTTGAATCAAAAATAGCAAAACTATTTGAAAAAAAACATTGTTTATATGTAAACTCAGGCTCATCTGCTCTTTTTATTGGAATTGAGTCCCTAGACTTCCCTAAAGGAAGTGAAGTTATAACTCCAGCACTAACTTTTGGAACAACGGTAGGTTGTTTGCTAAAAAATGATCTTATTCCCTCTTTTGTTGACGTTGAACCATTAACTTATTGTATTGATGTTTCTCAGATTGAACAATCAATAAATGACAACACTGTTGCAATTATTGCTCCAAATCTAATGGGCAATATATGTAACTGGGAAGAAATTAGAGCACTTGCGGATAAATACGACCTAGTTGTCATAGAAGACTCTGCAGATACCCTTGGTGCAACAATAGATGGAAAGAGCACTGGACACTATTCCGATATTTCAATTACAAGCTTCTATGGTTCACACATTATAAACTGTGCAGGAAATGGTGGAGCATTGGCAATTAATGATAAAAAAGTTCTGGAAAAGGGAAAACTGCTTAGATCTTGGGGTCGAAGTTCGTCGTTATTTGATGAAAAGAGTGAGGATATAGAAAACAGATTTAATATAAATTTAGATGGAATTGAATATGATGCAAAATTTGTATTTGAATTACCGGGCTATAATTTAGAGGGAAGTGAAATAGGATCAGCCTTTGGTCTTGCTCAACTTGAGAAACTTAAAAATAATATGGCGATAAGACAGAAAAATTTTAAAATTCAATCCACTTTTTTTAGCAAACATTCTGAGTTCTTCTCTAATCCTATTGAAAAAGAAAATGCAGATACAGCATGGTTAGCATTCCCTATTTTAATAAAAGAAAACTCCAAGTTTACACGAAGGGATATACAAATTTACTTAGAAAAAAGGGACATACAAACTCGAGTTGTTTTTACCGGCAATATTATGAGGCAACCAATGATGAAATCAAAAAATTATAAAACTTCAAAACTTGGATATATGAATTCTGATGCAGTTATGCAAAGAGCTTTTTTACTTCCTGTTCATCATGGAATGACAGACGATATGTTTGAAAGGCTGCATTCAACGATAGATGAGTTTATAAACTCCCTATAAAAATCGTTCATTTACAAATATTTATTTTTAATGGATAAGTTATAAGATATAATACTTTTGCATGAGCTTAATTTCTATTGTAATTCCATGCTTTAACGAAGAAGATAATGTTGTAAAAATTGCAAATGAAATCAGAACTATATTTAAAAATCAGCTAGAAGATGATAAATATGAAATCATATTTATCGATAATGGATCTACAGACAAGACACATGAAAAAATTAAAGAATTGTGTTCTAGTGATAAAGATATAAAGCTAATAATTAATGCTAAAAACTATGGGCAATTAATTTCTCCATATTATGGGATGCTGCAAGCAAGTGGTGATGCAATCATGCAAATGGTATGTGATTTTCAAGATCCACCATCTGTTATTCCAGATTTGATTAAAGAATGGAAAAATGGTTCCAAGATGGTTTTAGCAGTACCAAAAAGCACAAAGCAAGGTTTTAAATTCTTAAAGAAAACATATTATAAACTAATTAATTTCTTTGCTGATTATAATCAAATCCCTAATTTTCATGGATTTGGCATATATGATAAACAAGTCTATGAAGTCTTAAAACAAATTAATGATAGAAAACCATATTTTCGTGGTCAACTTCTTGAACTAAATTTTGAAAAAAATATTTACTATTATGATGCAGGAAACAGAGAGACTGGGAAGTCAACAAACAACTTCCTTTCTTTATATTCAGTAGCAGTTGAAGGCATTGTATCAACATCAACTTTGCCATTTAAATTAATTTCTATAATTGGTCTTTTTTCAACAATCATCACATTATTAATAATTATCAGTAAATTAGTAGGTCCTTTGATTAATTTCTCTTATTTACATGAACAGTTCTCTTTTATTTCATTATCATTACTTCTTTTTTCTTCTGTACAATTGTTATTTTTAGGTCTTATTACAGAATATCTAATTATCAACCAAGCAAAAAATCAAAATATGCCATTGGTAGTAGAAAAAGAAAGAATTAATTTTTAATTGGACTAATTATCATATTCTCTCTGAATTCATCTTCATCTAAGAACGGATACATATCTTCTAATGGAGTCGAAACCATGCTTCCATCATCTAAGGTTTTAGATGCAGCGGTTGGTATAATTTCTTGTTCTGGGGGACAAATAACTTCAAGAATTCCAGGTCCATTAAAACTTTTAAGCCACTCAAGTGACTCACTTAGCTTTTTCGCTTTTGATACTCTTTTAAATGGTAGCTTATATGCTTTGGCAATATCTTTTATCTCGGGAAAGGTAAGACCACTTTCCGGTCCAGCTCCTATTTTTCTACCCTCAAAGAATCTATTTTGTGTAGACTTTATTGAAAGATAACCACTATTGTTCCATATAATTAATTTTATATTTGGTTTAAAATGCGATAAAGTCTGAAGCTCCTGAATATTTAATTGAAAAGATCCATCACCAGTTATTGCAAAGACCATTTTCTTTGGATCAGCGAACGCAACTCCGATTGAGCAAGGAAGAGTAAAGCCCATCTCCATTTGACCGCCAGGCATAATATATCTTTGATTTTTGTTTACTTTTACTGATTGCGCAGATGCATAACCCGCGGATCCTGCATCAGCAACTACAGCTGAGCTAATGTTATTTACCTTATTAAATATTTCATAGAAATGATACAAATTAATACCCTTAGAATCATCTCGCTGATAGTCGTTACACACTGGCCATTGCTTTTCCCATTTAATACATTTCTTTAGCCAATCTTTCCATTGAGATTGGAAATTAATTTTAGGTAACTTTGGTACTAGTAATGATAAATCTTGATTAATTAAAGAATCAATTCTAATTGTGTCCTTTTTATGTTCGCTTTTATTTATATCAATAATACAGATTTTAGCTTCCCTTGCGAAAGTCTTGTATTCAAATCCTGTTAATGGAACACTCATTCTACAGCCAAAAGCGATGACTAAGTCAGAGTTCTGAATCGCAAAATTAGCAGCTCTGTTTCCTTTTGCACCCAAAGTTCCCAAATGGTAACTATGAGTATTGGGGAATACATCGATAGCCAGATATGATGAGACAACAGGTATTTTCCAGTTCTTGACCAGATCTATGAACTGTTTTTCTACTTTAGCTAAACGTATTCCATTTCCTACAACTAATATGGGTCTTTGGGCTTCCTTAAGAAGAGCAGTAATTTTCTTTATATGATTAGGAAGATTTTTTTTGAAAACTTGAGGTACAACATGTTTGTCTTTAGACCATTTTCTTTTTACAACAGGAGCTGCTTGAACATCTAAGGGAATATCAAGCCATACTGGCCCAGGGCAACCTGAAATGGCAATTTCATATGCTTTCTCTAGTTCATCATAAATTTCATCGGGCTCGTTTAACATTTTAGAATACTTGGTAATGTTCTCTATTATTGAAATTATATCAGCCTCTTGTACTCCAAAGTTCCTCAAAGCTGTCTTTGGTCTAATATTCCTTGAAGTCTCTTTTCTTTTAACTTGACCCGAAATGAATATACATGGAAGATTGTCTTGCCATGCATCAAGTACTCCGGTTACAGCATTCGTAGAACCACAGCCCGTTGTAAACATAGCGGCACCCAAAGAATTCTTCATCTTAGAATAACCAACTGCAGCCATTGAACTTGCTTGTTCATGATGATTAAAAATTGTTTTAATTTTATCAGATCTTAAAGCAAGGGCATCGTTTAGAAACATTGCCCCACCACCCATAAGACCAAAAATAGTGTCTACTTTTTTTTCTATTAAAAAATCTATTATTACATCTGCAACACGAATTTTATTCATACCTATCCAAATAACTCTTTTAATCTACTTAATGCAAGAACTATATCGTCCTGAGAAGTAGCATAGCACATTCTAATATATCCTTCCCCATTAATACCAAAATTATTTCCTGGTAGAACTCCAACCCCAATATTATCCAATACATACTCGGAGAATGCATCACTTGTCATACCAGTACCTGTAATATTTGGGAACACATACATAGCACCTCCTGGATCAACACAACTAATCCCTTTTACATTATTTAAACCTTCTACTAGGATTTTTTTTCTTTCAAAATATTCTTTTTTCATTTTTTTTAATTCTGATTGATCACCAACTACTGCTTCGAGCCCAGCATATTGGCAAAAAGGAGGGGTACAGGAAGATATTGTCTCAACTATCAACCCCATTTTTGCAATTATCTCAGCTGGCCCTATTGCAACCCCTATTCTCCATCCTGTCATTGCAAAAGCTTTACTAAATCCATTTATAATAATTGTTCTTTCTCTACATTTATCCAGAGTTGAAGGACTAAAAAAACCTTTCTCAGAATCAAAAATAAGTCTTGAATACACCTCATCTGTTAGCAAATATAAATCATGTTTTTTTGCAATTTCTGCAACCTGAAAAATTTCATCTTTTGTCATGACTGAACCAGTAGGATTTGCAGGTGAATTGATAATTATAAGTTTTGTTTTTTTTGTTATTTTCTGCTCTAGATCTGCAGGAGATAATTGAAAAGAATTTTTTTCATACAACGGAACATAAACTGGCTTTGCTCCTATAAAATTTGCAGCTGAGGTATAAGTAGGAAAACCAGGATCAGGCATTAATACTTCCTCTCCTGGATTAACTAAAGTTGAAATAGCTAAGTAAATTATATAATTAGCTCCTGGGGTCACTAAGACTTGATTAAAATCAGGTCTAAATCCTCTTGATAATTCAGTAGTTTTTTGCACAGCTTCTCTTAATTCAGAAATACCCATAGAATTTGAGTAATGAGTTTGACCATCCAGGATGCTTTTTATAGCTGCCTCGCTAATATTTTTTGGTGTTGGAAAGTCTGGATCTCCAAGTTCAAAATGTAAAATCTTTTTCCCTTTTTTTTCAATTTCTTGAATTTTCGAGAGCATTCGAAACATAGGTTGTCCTGACAAATTTTGTGCAGAATCAGATAATTTATGGGACATAGAAACATAATACTATATCAATCAAGAATTAAAATGTTTAATTGTCTGGATAGTCATATAGAATATAATTTCCGATACCAAAAACTATATTTCTAGGATCACCATTATCGATATGGTGCGAATTGCTCTTAAAATTTAGATAATTAATACCTGGTTTCAAGTTTAATATTATTTCTATCTCTTTCTGACCTAACACAAAATATCTACTCATCTCCAAAAACCCTCTACTTCCCGGTATGGTATGAGTAATAGATATCGAGGCATGTTGATGCTTTGAATTTGGTCTAATTAAAGTTAAAGATAAGATCTTTTTTAAAGATTCACTATTAGAATTATCTATTATCATAATTGATTTACCTGAAGACCATCTAAGATAGCCACGCTTTCCTCCTTCTCGAGAATAAAAGCTTTTGAAAGCATAAGAAACCTGATCAACTTCAAAATCCCTTAAGTCATAATCGTTTGAATTATTACCTACCTCGGTGTTTGCAATTTTTAGTAAATCGTAAGTTTTACTTGTTGAAACTTCTTCAAGTTTATTAGTTTTTGAACTGTAAACTTTGTAGTTTTGAAATTTCATATTAACTGGTACACCTTCTATAACTGATACATTTTGAAGCTTTGCTACAAAAACTGATCCATTCTTGTAATCTTTGCTCATAAAATATGCCAATCCATAGATATGCTCTTTATCAATTTTTTCTTCAAAGCATTTTGGAAATTCAAAAATCAGATTGATACCACAAACATTCATCTTTCTTCCTGTATTCATTACGTAAAACCATCGATGATCCGAAGGGTACCTCTCATTTCTCAGTAACAATGCTTCGCTAGGTATTCCATTGAGAATACCGCTATCAATAGATTTCCTTAATAAATCTCTGGGGTATTTATAAGCTTTATTCACTTCATGGACAACGAATGAATTTTCAACTCTTGTAAAATAGCCTATTGATAAAATTATTAAAAAAATTAGAACGAAAGCTCTTTCATTTCTAAACAAATACCTATTCTTTAAATAATAAATTAAATACAAAAATAAAATTGCTGACCCAAAATATTGAAGAAATACAACTATGTACCCATATCCGAATCCCATATCAATTAATTCATGTTGATGACCAGTTAAAACAATAGGGACGGCCGGAACAAACAATAGAGCAAGAGAAAAAATAAATAACCTAACTGATACCCCAGATTTAAATAAACTATTTTTAATTCTATTAAATTGAAAAGCAAAAAATAATGAGAAAATAGAAAATACAACTAATGGTGAATAGGAAATTTTAGTAAAAGATTCATGAGCTGGGGCATTTGCCAGTTTCCAAGAAAGCGGAAAAGCTGATGTTATTTGAACCAATAATGAAGAAAAAACTGCTTTATAATCAAAATTTAAGTTTGACCCTGGATAAGAATCTAAATTAGAATCTCTAAAGTAAATCGTAATAAATAAATGAATACCCGTTAAGAAGAGAACTAATAGAATTATCTTCCACCATCCATTTCTTGTGGAACTAAAGATAATAATTAATATATAGAAACTTATAAAAACATATGTTAATTCATAAGTGCATAAAGATAGAGAGTATATAAAACAAAATAAAGAAATCGTGCCAGGTTTATTTTCTTTCAAATAATTGATCAATAAAATCAAAGTTGAAAATAAAAAAAATCCAACTAAAGGAATCAGAAACGAAAAAGCCATTATTGGGTCATGCCATAATCTAAGCTGAAAAAATAAAGGAACAATAAAAGCGCAAATATATGAAAAGTTCTTATTATTTGTAATAAATAAAATTATTTTAGAATAAAATAAAACATTAAAGACTATAAGGATCAAAGTTATCAGCTTAACAATAAAAGGTGAAGGTAAAAGAGAATATAAGGAATAAGTGTAAATCCAGCTAAATGGAGAAAATCTTCCGGCACCATGGAGCCACCCCTGAATTTCTGAAGAAATTCTTTCCCATAAGCCAACTCCCTCCATTATATTCTTTCCTAATACCTGGGAATTGTAGGCATCGTCAGATATAAAACCAACGCTTAAAACTGGGAATAAAACATAAGCTACCCATAAAACGAGTACAAAATCCAATATTAAAACATTATTTTTTGAAAAAAAGGTGTTATTTTTAATGGCTTCGAGTACTTTTTCCATATTTAAAGACAAATAATAAGTAAAAAATATAATATTACAAATTTTTTAGTGAAAAATTATTGATTTTTTTTCAATAAAATACTAAGATTATAAATAAGTCGTCATTTAACTCAACTTGCAGCGACTTATATAAATAATTGCTAAATAGAGTGAAGATATTAATCGATGTCTTTCCTCTTTGAGTTACAAATATAATTTTGGAGTTTGTTATGATTAAAACAATGTGTGATTTTATTTTTTGCCTTTCAAGCACATGTTGTTGTTGTCTATCAAACTCATGTTGTTGTAACTACAAATAGTATTAGTTATAAACTTAAAATTTAATTTTTTTCTGGTTTTATAAATATAACCAGGTGGAGGAATAAAATGGGACTTACTGCTGATAAAACTTTTTACCCTACTGCTAAAATGGCAATGGAAGCGCCTAAGGAAGAGCTAGCATATATAGCTACATTAAATGTCCATGGCAAGCCAGACTCTCTTGCCACTGTAGATGTTAATCCAGAATCTGACGCTTATTTGTCAAAAGTTGGGGAATTAACATTGCCAAATATAGGAGATGAACTTCATCACTTTGGATGGAACGCGTGTAGTGCTCATCTGTGCCCTTATGCGCCACACCCTGATGTCGAAAGAAGATATCTTTTAATACCTGGTCTAAGATCATCACGATTATATATAGTTGATACCAAAGATGACCCAAAAGATCCAAAGATTGTTAGGACAATTGAACCTGAAGAACTTATGGAAAAGACTGGATATAGTAGACCTCATACAATACATTGTGGTCCCGAAGGAATATATGTTAGTGCTCTAGGAGGAGGTTCTCAATCTGG
>CETI01022724.1_pt1 | contig 40483 bp, 40 predicted proteins | sample 361441 | NCBI WGS metagenome assembly CETI01 (sample SAMEA2622478, study PRJEB7988) | marine metagenome | biome: marine biome (ENVO:00000447); feature: deep chlorophyll maximum layer (ENVO:xxxxxxxx); material: "saline water (ENVO:00002010), including plankton (ENVO:xxxxxxxx)" | depth 90 m | reverse complement strand
TTGAAGAGTAGCGTGGGATTGGTAAATGGCCATTCCTCATAGACGCCGACTATTGTCAGATTTCTGAGCGACATTGTTACGCTGCAGAACTGATAGCCGCCCGAATCTATGACTCTAGTGACCACCTCCCCCTCGCAGTCTGTGAGTTCGCTTCCACTCGGTTGTGAGTCTGTCACATATGTGAGATTGAGATAGGTGATTGTGTCATTGACCATCACCTCCGCCTGGCTAGCTATCTTACTGGGGAGTATGACCGGGTTTATCCCTGGTTGGACTGATTCAGGCCATGAGCCGTAAAGTATCCGATCGGAGTATCTGTTAGCTAGCTCTCCATCGAAATGTGCTGAGTCGACGATTCTCAGAATGCGGCCCCCGTTTATGGATGGGCCATTCTCTAGCGCCTCCGGGTAATCCCATGAGACACCTTCCCAGTTTCCGGTTGGGCCAGCAGCATCGACGGCATTCAAGGGCTGCGGTATGGCGAAGGCACTGTCGAAGAATCCGCTGAGACGTATTCCCTGCCGTCCGAAAACCAAGCCACAATCGATTATCTCTTCCCTGTCCAAAAGTTCATCGCACACTGCAGACCATTCAGCCGAATCGTTCGTTCTGGTCGTCCAATCAGATTCGCTGTTGAAGTCGACTTTCGCATCGTAGACTTCGTCAGAAAGTCCTCTCTGGAGAGCGCTCTGTGAGAGGCCGACTCCGTAGGCAAAAACAGTGGTTATCACAAGGGATGCCAAGAATACGCCTGCGAATACTGCAAGCCCTCTTTCTCTACCCCTCCATGCGCTGCGGATTGCTGTGGAAAGATCAGATGGAATATCAGATAATTTATCCATCATGGATTGGTCGTCGAGTTTCTTCATACTCATGATTCGACCCCCGCATCTTCGCCCCATGCAGACCTGATGTCGGAACTTGCAGTGACGCCATCCCTCATCAGAAGCATCCGATCTGCCTTTGATGCCAGGAGTGGATCATGAGTTACCATCAACACAGAAATCGGATCATCGGGATCGGAACAGAGCTCTTTGAATAATTCAATTACTGACTCTCCCGCTTTCACATCGAGATTGCCTGTTGGTTCATCGGCCAGCAGAAGTGGCCTGGATCCTGCGATGGCCCGCGCGACGGCAACACGCTGCTGTTGTCCGCCAGATAGTTCATTGGGCATGAATCTCATTCTCTCAGAGAGGTCCACTCTTTCCATGGCCGATATGGCCCTCTGCTCTGCAACTTCAGAACTCATACCTGCTAGTTCAAGCGATAGTATGACGTTCTCCAAGGACGTAATGTGGTCAAGAAGATGGAAATCCTGGAAAATCCAGCCCACGCCCTTTCTTCTAACTTCGATGACTTGATTCGGGGATTTCGTACCATACTTCATCGGAGGATCGGCATTAATCTTGATACTGCCAGAGTCACCCTTCAAGAGGCCTCCGATAATGTTCAGAAGTGTTGACTTGCCGCAACCAGAGGGGCCCATCAAGGCAACTAATTCCCCCTTTTTCATAGAAAGATCGACGCCTTTCAACACCTCAAGCCTACTAGAGCCAGCGCCGAATCCCTTCTTCAGACTCGACACCTCTAGGAGCATACAATCACGGCGGACAACGAACCGTTATGATTCTTCGTCTAGCGTGACCTCAGTTGATTATGCATATGTTTCTTGGACTATCATGGATACGATTGAAGACATAGGACGGCGTCCTATGGATGTGACTGGTCGTCTCAACATACTCTTGGTCCATGTCTGGTTCTGGCCACATGTCGGAGGAGGAGACAGGCATGTCGAGTTACTCGGCAGGGAACTTGTCGCAAAAGGTCACAAGGTTACAGTTTGGTGCGCAGATGTTCCTGAGCATAATGAGAAAGAGTTCTCTAGGCACGGAATTTCTGTAGTTCGTATTCCTGCGACCTCGGTGCTCGGAGGGGTTGATCCTATTGTTTCGATAAAGAATCTCGACATGTCTGATTTTGATATCGTACATCTTCACGATACGCTGCCTATACTAATTAGGAAAACAGCTCTGAAGGCTTCTAAGATGGGTATCCCCATTGTAACGACATACCATAACGACTACGTGAAATCGACGCTTATTGGCAGATTGATAAAACGAATAAGATGGTCTTTACAAGGCAATAGGACGCTCTCTTCTTCTGAAATTATTATTGCGTTGAGGCCCTACTTTGGAGACCTGCTTAGATCGAAGGGTGCAAGAGGAGAAATTAGGATAATCCCGACTGGATTTGAGCCCCCTCAGGATTCTCGTAGGCGTCCTGAAAGGACTCCTGAAGGGCCGTTCTTGCTTTATCTTTCACGCCTGACTAAGCAGAAAGGCGTTGACATCCTGCTCGATGCATGGGGTTCCATGGACGATAACGAGCGTAATGGGCATGCAATGGTAGTTGCAGGAACTGGACCCATGGAGCAGGATGTGATCGATGCCTCTAATTCACCTTCTGAATCTGATCTTCATCACCTGGGGCTCGTTGACGAGGAGGAGAAGTCATGGCTATTGGAAAATGCATCGGGTCTTGTGCTTCCTTCACGATTTGAAGGATTACCTGCAATATTGCTAGAGGGGGCATGGGCTGGACTCCCAGTTGCCATGGCAGATGTTAACGGGTTGGGTGATTTTGTCGAAAAGGGTGGTTTCGGAATCACATTTCAATCAAACAGTTCGATGCAATGTAAACTTGCAATGTTGCGCCTATCCATGGCTGATGATAAGCAGAAGATTTCATGGTCCAAAAATGGTCGTAATCTAGCAGAAATGTACCTATGGCCCAAGGTGGCTGACAAGATCGAAGCAGCCTACAATGATGCTGTAAACAAGTGATTCTCTGCTGAATCGAGAGCAGATATGCTCCGGAAGCGACAATAAGTATCTTGCTAGAGGAAGCAGCATGCAAACTCGACTGGCGGTCGGGTCGGAAAGCAAACCAAGCCTACTAGTGGCCAAGGGATGTTTCGAACCGATGGGTGGTGCCGAGCGTGATCTCATCAGAGTCATTCCAGCCTTGTGTGAACGTTTTATGGTCACAGTCACCACGCTGAGACCTTCGGAGGAGCTCGTGAATATATGCTCCGATCTCAGTATCGATCTCCTTCAGCCGGAGAAACCGTGGATAGTACCTCGGGGGGGATTGAATGAAATCTTACATAGGAAGCAAAGAGGATCGTTTCAGAAGTGGGCTTCAATTCCAGGGATAAAGGAAAGAATATCCGATGTGGATGGAGTCCACCTTGTCAGCGGAGATGGCTCACTGGGCATACTACGTCTTATCGATTCATCTAAATCCGTACATGTCCACTATCTGGAGCCTGATCGTGGTTTATACGAGGATGTGCTCCATCTTGATGTCAGAGGCCGGCCCAGAAGACCTCTTTTCCTTACTCGTATCGCACTTTCTTTTGCTAAATTCTCTGACAAAAGAATGGTGAAAAAGATGGCTTCATCGCCTAATGTTGTTATTTCTGCTAACTCGTCATATAGTGCTGATAAGTTTCTTTCTACCTATGGATTTGAAGCAGGAGTAATTCGACCTAATGTCTCTTCCAAAGAATTTTCCAGGAAGGAGACGGACAGAGAGGAAGGAGCATGGAAAGAAGTGGAGGACCTTCCCGAACCACCATGGGTGGTCACCATAGGCGGTTTCAATTGGGTGAAGGGCATTTGGGAATGCATCTCCATGTTGAAAGGTTCAGAAGTTGGACTAGCCATTATCGGGAGGGGTTCGGATGAAGACCTCTACGCCTTGAGAGAACATGCCAAAAGTTGTGATGTGGAACTATGGACCTACAGCGACCTCGATTTGAGCCAATTAATCGCTACTATGAGGAGATCTCGTGCCGTCATTTCCATGGCCCATGGCGAGCCTTTTGGTCTGACTGCCATCGAAGCACTATCGATTGGGGTTCCTGCATTGTTCGTAGATGAAGGTGGTTTTAGAGACTCGATTGTGGATGGGGTTTGTGGTAGGCTCTTGCCAAGGGATGATGCAACGGCGTGGCATCTAGCGATTGAAGAGGCGGGCGATCCCGAGGTAGCTGATCGATGGAAAGTGGCTGGGAGAGCGCGAATTTTAGAGTTGGAATTGGATCCTCAATCTCAGGCTGACTTCATCAGCGAAGCAGTCTTTCCGAATAGATCTCCCCTCCAACTAGAAGAAGAATGAGTCAAATCAAGACTTGTTTGGCTTAGGCTCAACCCAGTACTTCTAGAAGTCTGAGGAAACCCAAGAAGACGATTGAGGCTAAGAGCCACATCATAGCGCCCCCGATTTTTGAATGCATATTTCTCTGAGGAGCCTTGTGATAGTCTTCCGAGTTTGAGGATGTCATCGACCTTCCAGTCTTGCTCATCGATATTGTCGCAATGAGGAGGAGGGCCCCCAGCCAACCATGCAGACTTACTAATTCTGATAATGGCACATCCATCACAATGCCACGATAAATCTCAGCTGTAATGGCGAGGGTGATTACGAATGCAACGATTGACGGAGCCTTCTTACCCATGGTCTGATGTTTATTCAGAATCTCGTCTTTCTGTTCAGGGGACATTGTGGATATATCCGATTTTCTGCGGATGGATTTTATCGCACTCCACTGCTTGTACAGGAAATAGGCTGCAGCCATTCCAGCCAATGGGTGCGCTAAGATGACCAGCGCATCGATCAGGCCCACGCTCATGTTATTCGGGAAGAATGATTTCTCCTAAGTATTGTCAATTATCGTGAAAGAATCTCAGCGACTGGTTCATGAGATACCCATGGGACGGCTGGTCATGCATCCAATCGAACGTGTCGCCGTAGTAGGAGCAGGCAACATGGGTTCTGGCATAGCTCAAAAATCTGCTCAGGAGGGATTCATGGTTCAAATGATCGACAGAGAAAAGGGGTTTGTCGATAGGGGGATCAAGACGATCATGGGTTTCCTTGATGAGGCAGTCGAGAGGAGGATTCTCAGCGATTCTGACTCTAAAAGTACGCTCTCAAGGGTTTCTGGTGCTGTAGGAGTGGATTCGATAGATGGGCAAACGGATTTGGTCATAGAGGCAGTTTTCGAAGATTTGGAAGTTAAAAGATCGGTATTGCAGGGCCTTTCATCATCCTGTAGTGAAAAGACGATCATAGCAACTAACACCTCGTCATTATCTGTAGAGCAACTTTCCTTGATGTCTGATCGTCCTGATCGCTTCATCGGATTGCACTTCTTCTATCATCCAGCAAAGAATAGACTGGTTGAAGTCATACCCTCTTCATCAACTTCTGATTCTTCAATCAAAGCCGTAGTACAATATTGCAGGGCAATGGGAAAGGTTGTGATAGTTTGCAAAGACAGGCCTGGATTTGTTGTTAATCGGTTCTTCGTACCATGGCTGAACGAGGCTTGCATCCTGTATGATGAGGGCATCGGAACCCCTGCTCAGATAGATGCAATTGCTAGAGACTCCTTCGGGATAGGCATGGGGCCATTTGCCCTTATGAATCTCACAGGCCCGTCAATAGCCCTTCATTCAACGGATTACTTGGCTACACAGCTAGATACTGATCGCTTCTCCGGTGCAGGCTGTCTACGTAAACTGGTGGAAGAAGGCAGGGAATGGGATCTTTCAGGATCCGAGGAGTGCGAACAGGAATCCTCTGAAGTGATCAGAAGGCGCTTATTCGGAACTGTATTCTGCGTATCCTCCCAGATTGTCGAAGAAGAGATATGCTCGATGGAAGATGTCGATAGGGGGGCTAAAGTAGGATTGAGATGGGCAAAGGGGCCTTTTGAAATGGCAAATTCGATAGGGGTTGATTTGGCCTCAAAACTAGCATCTGAATACGCTTCATTGGCTTCAATAGAATCTCCAACATTACTAACCAAACAGGGCTCTGAACCATTCAAATTCGATTTCTTTGACTTGAATCTGAACGGTGAAGTTGCAACGATAACATTCAATCGTCCAGAAGCGATGAATGCACTCAATGTAGAAGTGATGGCCCAACTCGGAGAAATATGGGATAACATAGAATCTAATGATTCGATTAAAACGGCAGTTTTCAGAGGTGCAGGAAAGGCATTCGTGGCAGGTGCAGACATCAAGTTCTTTGTCGATAGAATCGAATCGAATCGAATTCATGAGATACAAGAATTCACAGAAGAAGGACATCGTATCTTGAATAATATTCAATCATCCAGACTGACAACTATAGCGGTGATTTCGGGTTTGGCTCTAGGAGGGGGGTTGGAACTTGCTCTTTGCTGCGATCATCGAATTGGAGTCCCGAAGACGATGCTTCGCTTCCCCGAAACTGGAATAGGAATTTATCCAGGGCTTGGAGGGACGCAGCGTGCAGTGCAAATTGCTGGAGCAGAATGTGCTAGGTATGCTATAATAGCAGGCAACTGGATGGGTTCAGAAGACGCCGCTTCAATGGGTTATCTTACAGAAGTTGTTGCATTTTCTGATATAGAAAAAGCAGTACTAGACGCCTCTAATGGGATTACTGAACCATACGGCTACCCCTATTCACCGAGATCGGGTGAATCAGAAAAGATAGAAAATATTCTGGCATCATACACTCGAGAGGGTATGAAATCGATGATATCAGGCTCATTTGACATAACCAATCATTTCTTGAGCAGACAAGCTAAACTGATTTCGAGGAATGCTCCAATAGCTATCGAAATGGCTACAAATCTAATAGAAATCGCAGATGAGTCGAGAGACGACCGTGGAATTGGCCTACAAGCAGAATTAGACGGGCTAGATGCAATCTTCTCGACCAATGATGCGCTCAATGGGTTGAAATCCGTCCTAGAAGGCTCCAGGATCTCTTTCGATGGTTCCTAGTACTTTCTTCTTGGACTTTGAACCCAAGCAGGTGCCCTGTATTCCGCAATAGCGCGAACAACAAGATCGATCATTTGCTTGCGACTCAAATCACCATCTCCTGTTGAATAGAGAAATTGCCATCACCATTAGAGACGGCTTCCTCTCGCTCAAGTTCTCAATCTCGATTGCTTCTTCTGCCCAACTCTCTAGCCATTTGTCCATATTAACTTCCTCCTTACAACTTGGTGTTATTTCAACACCGTCTCATATCATACCTATATGAATGATGAAGTTTACATGTCAACACCGAGGTTTTGTTTATACACTAGATGATTTTTAACGCACCATGGACCGTAACTTTGAGCCTAAAGGGATGAAGAAAAACGATATTGGCAAGATCTTAGAATTCATTGAAGATGTAAAAACAACTGGAGGGATGATTCGCAATACATTCGAAGAATATGCAGATCCATTGACGTCTGTTGAATGGGAAGTTGATGCAGCCGTTGAGTGCTTCGAAATATTTAGTTCGAGGTGGACGATTGAAATTCTTGCTGCGCTGTATATTGCTGGTGATCGTCGATTTAATGAAATGCGTACTCTATTGAGGGGCATCAGTAGTAGGACCCTCTCTGACAAATTGAGTGCATGTCAAAAGAACGGTCTTGTTGATCGGGTAGTGGAAGAAGGTCCGCCCATAAGAGTGACATATCGGCTTACAGAGCATGGAAAGACATGCGGTAGATTGCTAGGTGTCCTGATAGCCTATATGAAAATCGAAAAGGGGCTTGTAAGGGGTGTTTAGGATGATGCTGGAACCCGTTTCATTCATACGTTATTCGGGTATGAAGTGTTCATGGCACTGATTCACAAGATGGTTCAACCAGGATGGTCTGGTCGAGTCGTGTCCATAGCAATGGGCATTATTGGCATTCCCGTTGCAGGGGTCCAGGGAGTGCTCAAAGGATCTCCTGAACATGGGTGGGGGCATCCACTCAGAAATAGGATTATGATTGCCCTAGACCGAAGCCCTGGCATACATTTCAGAGAGCTTCAGAGAAGGCTTGGGGTTGCGAATGGTACGCTTCGTCATCGATTGCACAGGATGGAAAATGAAAGAGAGGTATTTGTTCAGAGAACCAATGGTCGGGTCTGCTATTATGCGGGCCCTCCTGCTCAATTGGAAATTCTAGATGGCATCAGAATATCCAGTGATGCCAGAGCTTCATCCATATTGCCCGTGGGTCTCTCCGATCTTCAAAGAAAGATTGTCGGTCGTTTGGTGGAAAGAGACTCATTCAGGAGTCAGGCCGATCTAGCTAGGTCTCTCGGTAGGTCTCGTTCTGCCGTAAACAGCGCTGTGATGGTCCTCAGAAATAGAGGCATAATCCAAGAGGATATGATAAAACTCGAGAGTCATTTATCTTGCCTTTCAAATCCCACAGTCGACTATGGTTGGGTCGATGTGCAAAGCAGAGTCGGTTTCCGAGGGTGAATAGTGCTCTTTGATTGGCAACACTGATGTGCCGTTAATTTGAGTTCACTACGTGCTTAGAGTTCGGTTTGTCGAGAGTGCTCTTCCTGCGGGAAGCCGCGATAAGAGCATCCTTCTAGCATGGATACTGGACAGTATGGCCCTAATTAGATCCAGGGGCGATGGGAATAGCATAGCTGATGAACAGGGTGGAATGCATTCAATTGTGAGTAAATGCTTCATGTCGGATCCGAGAAAGGGATGGACAAGTGCAGAGATTGCAGAGGTTACTGGAATCTCATCAACAGGTATCCATCACCAATTAGTGAAGATTAGAGAATCTGGACTTGTCTCCGATGTTAGGGGCGGCGATGGGAAGAAGTACATGCTGAGAGGAGGTAGTTTCAGCACAGCAATAGAACTCATTTCAGTAAATGCAACGACTATAGCAAAGCAAAGGCTGTCTCCCTTGTACGATGGAGTCGTGAATAGCCCATCAAGGATGATGGTTTCTGCAGAAGAAGAGTCCCTCCCATTCAAGATAGACATCATAGAACTTGGCCCATCCTCTGAAAAGGATGTTTTTGAGGAGTTAGTAACGGATCTTGGCTTTGGAGGCGACAGGCCTAGAGCAAACGACTCCCTTCATTCAGATGTGATGAGTATACTGGTTTCTTCCGATCGCCCGGTAGAGCTTACTCTACTCATGGAACGATCCGGGGGGAGTCGTGCCAGAGTTAGTCGGATTCTAGAAAGAATGCGATCTGCGGGAATGGTAGAGAGAGCAGTTGTCGAAGCACGTATCCCAATAGACGTGTTCGGGAGTTTAACTCGCCAATATCGTGCTAGAGGCAGCGATTGGCTGGTTGGAAGAGGAGGGCTTGGTCGTCTTCCAAATGACATATGCAAGTCGCTGATAAATAGTCTTGAAAAGGAGGTCTTGACCATTGAAGAAGTATCCAATTCTCTTGAAGAGGTACCTGTTCTTGATCAAAGGGTGCTGCTCAACACAATTGGTGGGCGCGCGCCTCTTGGATACCGATTAACAGGTGCGACAGGAGAGGAAGTAGTGGCATCTGTACTTCGTGGGCTCGAACGTACGTTGTCAAGAATATCGTCTGTAGCAGGGCGTTTAGATTCTTTACTCGAATGAATTCCTCAGGCGGCAATTGCGTCTTCTTCCAATTCTCGTAGATATTCGGACACCATTTCTCCTAGATCTTCATGATTATCGGCCTTATGAAGAGCGACTCTCATGGATGATGCTCCAGGTAAGCCCTTGGTGAATGACACTGCATGCCTCTTGGAATTCTTGCTTCCTTTAACACCGTATACTTCAGAGCAAATTTGCAGATATCGTTCCCAACACCAACGTCTTGCAACTACTACGTCGTCGCTATGCCAAGGGGGGTTTTCATCGGCCCACCCAAGGTCCCGCTTTATTTCATGAAATATCATCGGACGTCCTATAGCGGCCCTTCCTATCATGAGTCCTGCTGCTCCGGTGGACTCTAGACAATCAACTGCAGTTCTTGAGTCTATTACATCCCCATTCGCAATGACTGGGATTGAAACTGAATCAACAATCTGACGAATTGAAGACCAATCGGCTATTCCGGAATATCTCTGTCTCAAGGTTCTCCCGTGCACACAAACACGAATCACTCCCTCGCTTTCCAATCTCTTCGATATCTCGAGAGCAGTGTCAGGACCGGATCCCGTTCCAAGCCTCATCTTAACAGAAATAGGAATGCTGGATGCTTCTATGCAAGAACGGACTAGGTGTACGACTCGATCGGGATTCTTCAATAGGGCTGCTCCTGCATTGTTCCTGCATACCTTGGGCGCTGGGCATCCGAAGTTAATGTCGATAACATCCGCGCGATCTTGAAGCATCCTAACTGTGGAAACCATCTCATTTTCGTCGCCTCCGAATATCTGAGGTATGAATGGCTGCTCTCTTGGGTGGCTATCCATCTTCAACCATGATTTTGCTTCTTTTCTCGAAAGGCCCGAAGCTGCAGTGAACTCGGTCATAGTGAAATCAGCACCGCATTCGCTCGCCAGCAGCCTATATGCCAAATCAGTTACTCCCGCCATAGGGGCGAGGAAGAGGGGTACTGGCCCTGTTGGCATAGCCCATTCGTCGGGAGTACCATATTTCACGATGACTCGCCAATATGAGCTAGTTTCTTGGATATTAGCTCTGAGAGTGATGGGACGGAACCTCTACATCCTTTCAATTCGTCATCTGAAGCAATGGTTAGGAATCCAGAATCGGTCTTTGCAACTAAGATAGGGGTATTCCCGTCAGTGTATGATATCAAATCATCTGGACGCTCATTTAGATGGACGAGATGAAAGGGTATGTTGAGATTGTTCCTAAGTTGTTTCATATCCGACTTTTCCCATGCAATTTTGTGAGTTATGTCGCAAAGTGAGCAATGTTGACCCATAAATAGGGCTCCTGCGACGTATTTTATCTCTCCAATCAAACCACCATCGGCATGATATACGCCCCATATTGATTCTACAGACATGCACATCTGTTGTCGGTGGAACTTATGGATGGCTGTAAACTGCCGTAACTAGAATGTTGATTCCCAATCATCAACGTCTTGTGAGCGCTCCCAATCTGCATAAGTTGCCTCACCGCGTTGAACGAGCGTTTCCCTGGCAAGCAACCAGTACACCAATGAGAGAGATCGTCGACCCTTGTTATTTGCTGGTAAGGCAAGATCTACATTCCTCAATGTGTTGTTTGCATCGCATATTCCAATCACAGGTATTCCAGAACTGATTGCCTCGTTGAGTGCCTGTGAATCGGCGGATGGGTCAGTGACCATCAGAACCTCCGGCTCGATGTATGAACTAAGTCTTGGATTGGTAAGTGTACCTGGGATGAATCTGCCGACTATCCTCTTAGCACCTATGGCCTGAGCGAATTTTCGAGCAGGGCGCTGTCCGTACTGGCGTGCGCTGACTACGAGTACTCTGGAAGGATCATATCTGTTGAGGAACGATGCCACCACACGTATGCGCTCATCAGTCTTCTCTATGTCAATCAGATGGAGTCCTGTACCGTCCTGTCTGTCAGTATCGAGGAAGCGGTTCATGTCAGCAGACTTCTGATTTGTGCCTATGTGAACCGCATGAGTTCTGTACATGTCGAAGGGTACGAGCGGGGCTACTTGTTCCGTCATCACTATGCCTCGGCAACGCGGCCACCTAACGGGCGTTCATAAGCGCTCCGTAGACGTATGAGAGGAGAGTTGTACGATTAATCCAATTCTGACTGGAAAGTACAATCATCAGACTCATGAATTTCAGCGAACCTGATACATGGCTTTGTGATGGTGACAAATACATCAAAATGGTCCTTAGCAGTGAGTTGTTCTATGCCGGGCTCCCACCCGTATCCTCTTGCATCCACTTCTAGAGTCCATACCCCTTCGTTGAATTCCATGCCGGAATAGTCCCACCTCTCAAGTGGGTGATCCTGCGTTACCCGTATCTTCCAGAAGGGGTCACCTCCTGCTGACTTTGACCCCGGGGCCCATAGTTTTGCATCGACATATCGAATTAGGTTTGTCTCATTTCCGATAAGGCTCTCAAATGTCTCAGAAAGAGGCATCTGAGCACGGAAAGAGATGGACATACTCTGGACGCTGGGGTCTATTTCCATGGTGCTTTCATTGTAATAGTCGGTTGAGTCGAAGCCTGTTGATGTGAATGTGTGATCAAAACCAATTGATTCTTCTCGAAGTATTGTTTCAGGAGGCTCTCGCATGTCTTCCATCATTTCACGTTGGAGTACTAATCCAAGACATCCTGAGGATGCCCCTGCTGCAAGGATGAGGGTTGTAATCACCATCGCGGAGGCACGCATCGAAGATTGAGAGATGTCAATTTGATTTCAACGGAGCGGTCATCTGGAAGGTTTGCTTCCATTCCAAGCATTGAATTGCACCAGCCCAGAGGGAGGGGCGCCTCGATGACGACAAGAGGGTCAACTGAGCTACGGCTTTGACGTGCCCTGTGAGTACCGAGAGGCGAATGCCTACTTTTTCCGAAATCTAGTTGATTTAAGATCTCCATAACGATAGAAAAGAAAGACACTGATCGATAGGACGATCATTCCCAATCCATATGATATGATATGAAATCGTCCTTTGCTTGATTCTGATTTTCCTAGTTCTGTTTCCCCGGGTTCATCTTGCGGTTCATCCATTGGTTGGACGGTTATTTTTCCAACCATTCCAAGCTGTTCGTGTGGCTCGCAAACAAATTCATAGCTGCCATTCATGCCTGTCTCGAATACAAATCTGTAATCTACATTTCTAGATGGCTCGCCACTGTCAAATAGGCCATCTGTTGATACTGCATTGTGAGCCAATAACTCTCCAGACCAGAAGAATCGGACAGCCTGACCTTCCTTAATTGTGATATCTGAAGGGCTGAACTGCAAATTTGTGCTATCGACTGTGATTATTACATCATCATCTTGAGCGATTACAACTGTGCTGGTTAGTAGTACTCCAAGTGCAGTTAGCAAAGTCAAAAACCGATATCTCACGGTTTAAGGTAAGGATACTATCACTTAGTTTGATGTTATTCTTCTTCATCGATCTTTCTAGGTTCGTGTACTTCGCGAAATACCACTACTCCGACACCGAGATGTTCCCTAAGTGTCCTAACCAAACTAAACTTAGCATATGGCCAATTTTGATCATATGCGATGGATTCAGGCAATGTGATTGTTACGTCATCCTTCTCAAATTTGACCTCAAAGTCATCTCTGCCCGTATTCATCTCGAGTAGCGTCTGGACTCTGGCCTTTTTCTGCTTCACAACTTTGACGATTGAATATGTATATCGAAGCTTTACTCCTGCGAGAGGGTGATTGTAGTCAATTCGTGCGCGACCGGCACGGGCCATCTGCAGAACTCCGGATCTTCCATTGATTTCGACTTGTGAACCTATGGCCAGAGTATCTGGGTCACGGACACTTCGCATCAAGACATTCATCCCGACTGTCTCAACAAGATTGCCGTCACGGTCCCCGTAAGCATCCTCTGGTTCAATATCAAAGGTGTATTCTTCTTTCTCCTTTGCACTCTCGAGATGCTCTTCAAATCCTTTGATGAGTCTGCCATCCCCAATGACGGTGATCATTGGTTTGTACGTTCGACGCTCGTCGTGTATTTCGTGCTCCTTGGCAACATCTTCTCTTGTGGTCTCTAGCAGCGATTCAGTATCTGCATTGTATAGATCGTAATCGATGTGAACGATGGTTCCATTCTTCATTCTAGGCCCTCCAGTGGGCCCGGCGACCTGCTGGCCCCTTTTCATTCAGTCGGTTGGTAGGGTCCGTCTGGAATCGTGACTTGATAGGGCTAGAGAACCTCCGATGAGCAATAAAATCCAACCAACCCAGACCATATGACTCCCTCGTAAATCGTATACAGTTACCCCCACTCGATCAATGTCTTCGATTTTTCCAAACATTAAGTCGTTTAGTGCTCGGCTAGCCTGTGCAGCGTCAAGTATGAACATCAAATCCCCCTGGGTCTGTGAGATTCGATCGACTTCAGATCTTGTGAGTATCTCTCCCGAGGGAGTGTCAAATCGTAATATTCCGGGCCTTGCTGACTCGATGTAATTGCCATCCGCATCGTGAATCTCTATCTGGAACTCCACAAATCCATCAGCAATTGAGTACTCATATGCTGAATCTTCTGAATCAATGGTGTTTACCCCTGTGAATGTAAGAGTGTAACCTGCATGATCGACGGGTTGGTCTCGAACTAGAGTTACCAAATGAGATGGATCTGTTCTATCAACTAAAGTAGTTGTCAAGACGTGTCCAAGAAGCAGGATCAGTATACCCACATGCGCTATGCTAGAACCCACTTTACGTCGGTTAGGAATACTCCATCTAGCTGGGGACAAACGCTCACTAGAAGAGATGGATGTACGTATTGACTTCCACATCTCAATCAAAGTAGGCGGCAATGCGATCACCAAACAGGCCAGTATAGTACCAGCAACTTGTCCTCTTGTAAGACTCTCAGTGAAATTCCGATCAGGATCTCCTGGTAGATTGAGACCATTTGACATAGCGCCTATCGCCAGAGAGATAGTTAGCGTCCCAATTACTGCGAATACGCCTACCCTGCCGTCATTGCCCTTACCCCACGAATACACTGTGAGTGAAAGTGCAAGGATGATTAAAATTGGAGCGCCGAATACCTCGTGAGCCTCTAGGCTTGTTCCATCTATTTCTGCTGTAAGCAACATCCAAGTTAAACCAAGATATGCTATTGCGCCAAACCAAGGAGACGCTCTAGAAATTCGATTTTGATTTCTAAGATTGAAAATAGGTTCTAGTAAAGATTCAGGTTCATCGTCAGGAGGAGCCAGGACCCACGGTACTAGGAAGATTGCCATGCCTGAAACTGCCAGTGGGAGAGATGCTGCCCATGACCAGCTTGCAAACAGATACAGTGCAACGCCAGAAAAAATCCATACGGTGGAAATTTCTTCTGAGTCACTCTCTACAATGAGAATCATAAGAGCAAGCCCGACTACCAGAACAAGTGTTGATCCGGTCAATACCCCAACGATTAGTACGGCAAGGAGTAAACTAGCGGCCAATGTAGGGGACTTCTCCCTCATTGAAATCCTGCCCATCTTCTGAAGCATCTTTGATTGTACTTTGAGAAGATGTCTCATCAAAGCTAATCCAAGCACCATGGCTATGATCAGATATGTTATGACCTCTATGCCAGCAGCACCCTCTCCTGCCAGGGAAATTATCCTTAGATATGGGTCCGAAGATTCTGACCCTGCGCCATCTGCTGCAAAAGAATGCACTGAGGACCAGACGCCATTTGCACGCGTGACAAGTGTAGAGTGGATTGCAAGCGCGCCGACACCAATCATAACTGCAGGGCTGGCTTTACGTGCATTTACAGAAGCCTGACTTCGAGCATGAAGAACGGCGACCAAGCATACCCAAGGCAAGAAAGATGCTGTTTCAACAGGGTCCCATGCCCAATAGCCACCCCAATCGAGTACAGTATATGCCCACAAACCTCCAAGACCAATACCTGCAGTTCCAACCACGAATGCTGCTCTAGCCCAAGGCAGGATTTCATCATGTAGAGAGAGCTCGTCACGATCTTCCAACAATCCTGAAACAGACATGATTGCAGGGATCAGGCACAAGGTGTAGAATGCAAAGATGATTGGTGGGTGTATTACCATCAAATCGGTCTGAAGTAGTGGATTGAGATAGTTGCTAAAACCTGAGGAAGGGGCAAATGGATCCAGAAGTATGGAGATGCAAAGTAGGATTCCGTTTAGACCGACCACCATTCTCAAAGAATTTCGTTCATTTGGACTTGTTTTAGACAGGATTAGTGAACCAATAGCCAACCATGTGCACCACATCAAGAGTGGTCCAGAGCGTCCGCCCCACACTGCAGATATTCTGTAAAGAAAGGGGAGTTCTTCACCACCGAATCTCGATACCAGGTCGAGAGAGTCCCAGTTCCATATGAATGCAATAACCATCAGAACGAATGGCATCGACTGAATAGTGGCTAGAACCGATAAGGGTAGGCGCCTAGATATCTTCGATGATGAAGCCCAAATCAGCGATATTATTGACGCTGTCAGAAGTATCAAACGCCCAGATAAAGGAAGCACGTGTTTACCATCCGTAGTACTTGGCCCTACTATATCCAAAAGCAAGCATCGCAGACACTATTCTCTTGGAGTAAAGGGATGGTCTCCTGAACAGTACGCGAAGTCCGACCATCGCCTTTCCTGAAGCGCCCATATCAGACATCTCATCGGGGAAGCAAGTGGCCATCAGAGACATCTCTTCATCGGACAATTGGAAGAGTGCATTCTTCCCCCTCAGAATTTTATCATACGGGGGGAACTCTGCCTTCCATGAGCGTGTGTAGGCAGACATCATTTCAGAACTCAGATCCGACTTGGATATCGCAATCGCAGCGGTTTGAGCTGCGAAAACAGCAGATTTCAGAGCAAGATGTGAGCCACCTTCGAATAGAGGAGAGGTGAATCCGGCGGCATCGCCGACAAGCATCAAACCATCATAATGAGTATTTTCGAATGGCCCGGAGATCGGTATGGTACCGCCAAAGGCAGGGTTACCCTTCTCTTTCCAAGGGGGCAGTTTTTGTTCGAGACCCTTGAAATGAGTATCTTCGATGAACTCGTCCAAAGCCTTCTTGGCTCTCGGTCTATCTTCAGTCACAAGACCGACATTGGCTCTTCCGTCGCATTTTGGAATCATCCAAAGATATCCTTTCTCAGCGTATTTTGGCCATATGTAAAAGTCCAGATACCCATCTGTGGGAACGTTTGTTAGTTCATACTGCATACCAGCAACGACCTTTCCTTTGTCATTCAGAGGATTGCTCCCATCGGGCTTGATGAATCTTGAACATACAGCAGACACTCCGGATGCGTCGATCACTATCTTAGCCGATATCGGGAATCTATCTCCCTTTCCGTCGCACCTCCATCCCTTGAATTCACCATTTTGCTCGATTCTCTCCATGGACGTGAGTTTGTGCTTTAGAGCAAGTTCTGCGCCCTCTTCAACAGCAGATTGCGCAATCCATCGCTCGAAGAGATGCTTCTCCAATACATACCCTGTCTCTGTAAGTTGTTTCTCAGTTCCATCGGGAAAAATCACTCTTATCCCATTGACCCTCTTGCTAATTACTTCCTCGGGCAATTGAAGATTCAGATTAGCTACAGCTTCATCCGAAATACATTCTCCACAGTGAACCGGAGTTCCTATTTCGGAGTGATCTTCGATAATGAGGGTGCTGAGGCCTTTTCTCGCACACTGAAGTGCTGCATTTCCTCCTCCAGGGCCTGCGCCCACGACCAATACGTCAACGTCGATAGGGTCCGACACATGTCTTGGAGTAGACGATGTGAAAAGAATCCAACGGTCATATGGGAGAAAAGCGAACCTTCTCAATGGGGAGTCGCGAGAGGGGGTTGTGGCATGGACGAGTCTGGGTCGGTACATCGACTCGCTAGAGCGTGATGGTGAGCTCCTACGAATCACTCGAGAAGTGGATGTTGAGCTTGAAGCAGGCACCATTGCAGATCTGCTTGTCAAAACTGGTGGACCTGCAGTAATATTCGAGAAACCGAGACTTCCGGATGGTACCATCTCAGATATTCCGCTCGCTATGAACATATTCGGGAGTCACTCCAGAACCATGAAAGCACTTGGAGCAAAAGGTAAGGATGAGATTGGAAATCGGCTTGTTTCCCTAATGAAACCTGACATAGGGGCTTATCTGAAGGCTCCATGGAAAGGCATACCCCTGCTAAGAGATGCACTCGCGTTGCCTCCCATGGTGGTAAGAAGAGCGGCGTCTCAACAAATCGTCAATCTTGAGCCGGATGTTACGCGTCTCCCGATACCCAAGTGTTGGCCTATGGACGGTGGTCGTTACATCACTCTGCCTCTTGTGATAACTAGAGATCCTAAAACTCAAGAGCACAATATGGGGATGTACAGGGGACAAGTGCATGGACCAAGAGAAATTGGCCTTCATTGGCAAGTTCACAAACATGGTGCTGACCACGCAGCAGGACATCCGGATGGGAAGATGCCTGTCGCAATATGCATTGGAGGGCCTCCAGAGTTGATTTTCTCGGCCATAGCTCCCCTTCCCGACAATCTTGATGAGTACATGTTTGCAGGTTTCCTTGGTCGTAAGCGTCTACGAATAACAAAGGCCAAAACTCAGAATTTGCTAATTCCAGCCGAGGCAGATATAGTCATAGAAGGTTGGACAGACCCTAACGAAACCAAGATTGAGGGACCCTTCGGCGACCACTATGGTTTCTACTCACTATCGGGCAATTATCCCGTCCTCCATGTAACAGCAATAACTCATAGACGAAATGCAGTTCTTCCAGCTACAATAGTCGGTCAGCCACCGATGGAAGATGGTTATCTCGGCGAAGCCGTGGGTGCTCAGCTAACACCAGTATTGAGATTTCAACACAGGGATCTCCGTTCGCTATATCTGCCTCTAGAGACTGGTTTCCATAACCTTGCTATCGTTTCGGCTAAACAGCGATACCCGAGACAGGGCCGAAAGACTGCACTGGGTCTTCTGGGGGCAGGTCAAATGATGCTGATGAAGACCGTTATGGTCATTGACGAAGATGAAGATCCTCATGATTTGGAGGTATTCCTTGATGCATTGAATAACAGAGTGAACCCCTCTGAAGATATCATCGTGATCGAGGGTCTACCTGGAGATTCGCTTGATCCAGTAAATCCTTTCGAGAATGTACAATCAAAGATTCTGGTAGATGCGACGTCGATTCCTGCAAACGATCCAAGGAATGGTGAAAAATCGCCTCTCGGCTCTCCCGTGATGCGATCCCCTGAATGGAGAGTGGCGGGTACTGGAGCACCGGGTGTGCCTGATGGCTTCGATCGATTGGTTGTGAAAGAAGGCATTGCAATTCAAGCTCGTCTACTTCGAAAATCTATGCTTGTAGTTACCGTAGAAATCGAAGGAGGGCCTGATCCTAGAGAAGGTATGGAAGACGCTAATGAACAGTTGGCACTACTTCAGAGGGAGAAAGTACGCAAAGTTGCAGAGATGATATGGGGCATGAAAGACGCTCAGAATCTTCGTTGGCTCTTCATCACCGACAATGATCTAGACTTGCATGATAGCGGTGCTAAACGTAGACTTCTTTGGCAGTTATTCGCACGTTTTGACGTTGATAGGGGCTTGCTTTGGGACAAGGATAGAGAGAGAATTGCATGGGATGCCACTGCACCTATTCCGTCTTCGGATGGTCCAATTCCTGCTCGTCGGTGGCCTGCTGTAACTCTTCACGACCCTGAAATTCTTGAGCGGGTGAGCAAGCATGCGGAAGAGGATGGGCTTCTCGAATGGGAATGGCCCCCCAACATACTGATGTAAATAGGAGGGATTTTCATGGAAATGAAAGATGTCCTAGATTTTGTCAAAATAGAGCATACTCTTTTTTCCCTGCCATTCGTTCTAATGGGGTTCGTACTTGCAGATCGTCAATTCGGTACAGAAAGCACAGATTTGCTTTGGATAATAGTGGCAGCAATAGGTGCAAGGGGGCTTGCAATGGCACTCAACAGGGTGGTAGACAAGGAAATAGACGCGAATAACCCTCGCACTGCTTCCAGACACCTACCTTCTGGTAAAATGACTACCATGGAAGCATGGGTACTCTCAGGATTATTCTTGGTTATGCTGCTTTTTTCTGCATGGAGACTTAATGAAGTGGCTTTGAAGATGGCTTGGTTGCCTGTCCTGGCATTCGTCATATATCCCTACACCAAGAGATTCTCATGGCTGTGTCATTTCTGGATCGGACTCTGTCTTGCCCTTGCTCCGGCAGGTGCATGGGTTGCAATATCAGCAGATACCCATGGATGGGCAGCAATAACGGGAGTTGTCCCCTACATGGGCGGAGAACGCGTTCTTCTCTGGTACCCTGAAATATTCTTCATATCATTCGGAGTAGCATTGTGGATTACTGCGTTCGATATCAACTATGCACGCATGGATGTGGAAATTGATCGTAAGCAAGGGATCAAATCATTTCCTTCTCGTTTTGGATCTGAGGCGACTAGCGGTCTGAGTGTGCTACTCACGTTGGGGTGGTGTGTCTGTTTCTTCCTCACTGGACTGCAAGGATTTGGTGATTCCCGGGGTTATCGATATTTTCTTTGGATTCCTGCAGTCGTCGTAATGGGGATTTTGAATATCTACGTGATGACTAAAGAGGTGAAGAATTCTGATCGTACAGAGATTGCAATGGAGAGGTTTCAACAAAATTTGTTCAGATGTTCGATGCTTACGGGTTGGGCTCTACTTGGAAGTCTGTTGGTTATGCAGAGCCAATGAATGAGGTGGTATGCTGTTCAATTTACATGCAGATTACGGTACTGCTGGGGATCAGCAACAAGCTATCGATCAGTTGGTTGGTCAGCTTGAAGAAGGACAGGAACGTTGTATTCTACTAGGAGTCACCGGCTCGGGTAAGACCTTCGCCATGGCGAACATAATACAGAGATTGCAGATGCCAACCCTGATACTGTCGCATAACAAAACTCTTGCTCGTCAGTTATGGCAAGAAATGAGTGAGCTTTTCCAGGATAGTGCTGTGGAGTACTTCGTTAGCTACTATGATTACTACCAACCCGAGGCATATCTCCCCAATCGTGATTTGTACATAGACAAAGAATTGCAAATGAATGAGCGAATCGAACAAGAACGGTTCTCAACTGTGGCATCACTAGTCTCAAGGCCCGACGTCATAGCCATCGGCACCGTATCTACTATCTATGGTTTGAATCCCCCAGAAGTATTCCAACAGAGTCATGTTCAACTTCACGTGGGACAAGAAATCGAGCCACAGGAAGCTGTTAGAGAACTCATAACACTTCAGTATCGGAGAACAACTGGAGATCTTGTGCGTGGAGACATAAGACTCAGGGGCGAAGTGCTTGATGTCTGGATGCCAAGTAGGGATGACCCGATCCGTATAAGATTCGGATGGGAAGGTATCGAAAGGATTCAGGTGTGTGAAGCAGTTAGTTGGGAGCCTCTTGACGAAATAGAAGAAGCATGGATTCATCCGAGAGAGTTCTACATGACGGATGAAGAAAGATTCTCCATCGCACTTGAAAACATAGAGTCGGAGCTTAATGAAAGATCTTCTTGGTTCGAATCTAAGGGAAAGGATTTGGAAGCACATAGAATTGAACAGCGAACGAAATTCGATCTAGAGATGCTGCAAGAACTGGGTTCATGCAAAGGGGTGGAGAACTACTCCCGACATTTCGATGGCAGAGAAATAGGGGAACGACCATACTGCCTGCTTGATTTCTTCGCTACCAATGCCGAGAGTTTCCATGGAGGTGCAGATAGATATCTGGTAATCATGGATGAAAGTCACGTCACTCTGCCCCAAGTAGGGGGCATGTACGCAGGAGATTTTGCTCGAAAGAAGAATCTAGTGGATCATGGGTTCCGCCTACCATGCGCATATGACAACAGACCACTTAGAATTGATGAGTTTCAAAAGTTGATTCCAAAAATGCTCTATGTCAGCGCGACACCTGGGGAACGTGAATTCAGACATCTGGCAGAAGTAACCGGACAAGAAGTGCCGAGAGGGTTACTCCATGCACCCTCTGGAGGAGGAGCGGGCGAAGCCGACATTGCGAAAAGAGAGGGCGATGGTTCCATGGAGAATATTGTCAATTCCATAGAGGGCGTTGTCAGTATGGAGATTCGACCTACTGGACTTCTTGATCCGAAAATTGAGGTACGGTCGACAAGTGGCCAAGTCCAGGATCTTCTAAGTGAGATAAACAGCAGAGTCGAGAAGAACGAGAGGGTTCTGGTCACGGTCCTTACTATCAAATTCGCAGAAGAAGTGTCCGAATATTTGCAAGGAATGGGGATAAAGGCGCATTATCTTCATTCAGAAATAGACACTCTTGAGCGTTCTGAAATCATCAAGGCTCTGAGAATTGGCCATATTGATGTCATCGTGGGAATAAATCTCTTGAGGGAGGGACTCGATATTCCTGAGGTTTCTCTCGTTGCAATTTTTGATGCGGCGGCTCAGGGCTTTCTCAGAAATGAACGCAGCCTCCTACAAACCATTGGTCGTGCGGCACGTAATGAGAAAGGGTCAGTCATACTCTACGCAGACAGCATATCTCCTGCGATGGAAGGGGCTATTAGGCAAACTTCTGAACGTAGAAAGCGACAGGAGGCGTACAATCTAGATCACGATGTGATTCCAAAAACTATCGAAAAGGCGCTTCCAACGATGGGGGATGAAACGGAAGACTTGCTTGCAGGGGTTGCAGGACGCGGTGCCAAGGGTGGTAGGCGTCTGGTAGCTAAGAAGCAACGAACTAGAGATGTGTCCACTTTCGCAAAGAAGTTTGATCTTGGCGCAGGAGCTTGGACCTCTTCTGATTCGGTTCTTGAGTCGATCTCTCAGCCGGAATGGGTTGATGCAGCCGAAGAGGTGTTGGCTGGTAAAGTGGAGGATTCGGAGATGGGTCGGCTTCTTGAAAAATTAGAGAAGGAGATGAAGGCGGCGGCGGCTAGGCTTGACTTCGAAAGAGCGGCCGCTATAAGAGATAGAATTTCTGAACTTCATTATACGACCAATTGAAATCTTGATGCGGGAGCCAAAAGCATGGCCGGGTACGATCCGCGTGACTTCGAAGATCCCGTTTTGGATTATGATTTCAATAAAATTCAGAATACTTCTGATCTCATTGATCAGATGTCTGTAGCCGGGGGTTTTACTGCTACAAAATTGGCCAAAGCGAGGGACATGCTATCCAAAATGTTTGAAGAAGCAGGGAGTGAAGGCGTTGTCAATTGGATTTCCTTCCCTGCTGCTCTGTGTGCGACAGGCACTCGTGGCTTCTTCCTCGAATTAGTAAAAAGGCGTCTAGTTGACGTCATAGTCACAACTTGCGGTACCCTTGACCATGATCTCGCAAGAACATACAGACAATATTTCCATGGTGATTTCGAATTAGACGATATTGCTCTTGGCCAGCAAGGTCTTAATCGCCTTGGCAATGTTATCGTTCCGAATGAATGCTACGGAGAAATTCTCGAAGCAAAGGTTCTACCCTGGTTGAGCGAGATAGAGGAAGAGAGGCGTGTATCGAGTGATTCCCCTTGGAATGGTTTCGGCACTGTTGAGCTCTGTTGGGCATTAGGGGATCGGATTGAAGATGAAGGAAGCCTCCTTTACTGGGCTGCCAAACACAGGATTCCAATCGTAATTCCCGGCATAACTGATGGTTCAATCGGCGCACAATTATTCATGCATAGGCAAAGGAGTCCTTCATTCATGATTGACGTTCTTGCAGATGAAGAAATATGTTCAGATCTATCTTGGACGTCCAAAAAAGCGAATGCACTCATGGTAGGGGGAGGAATCAGCAAGCACCACGTGATTTGGTGGAATCAATATCGAGGGGGGCTCGATTCGGCAATTGGAATTTCAACCGCTCCCGAATACGATGGCTCACTATCCGGGGCGAGGCTTCGTGAAGCAATATCTTGGGGCAAAATCAGGCCAGAGGCCCCTCACATTCTGGTTGAAGGGGAGGCTAGCATGATTCTTCCAATACTAGGAGCAGCATTACTTCGTCAATGAGACTGGAGAATGTTCAAAGAGTACTCTTCACTCGGCCGGCCTATGTCTATTGCAGATATGGTACAGAACATGATTGATGAATTGAACGAGGCCATGGCGGACGCAGTGAAGTCCGACAATGGTAACAATGCGGCCATGACTCGTGTTCGCAAGGCAATGCAGTCCGCAAAGGGCGCTGCACAGGATGTTCGTATGAAGATCAGCAGCATCCGAAACGGATGATCTGCATTATCATTCATACAGATTAGCGAATACTCGCATTATAGCGAGTCTTAGGGACCCTGATGGCCTCCAGCCGTGAGGCTCGCCACAGTTCCTCATGTGCCTATCGATGCGATCAAGATTCGGCCTAGCAATTTTGTCATGCCCCCCAGGTAATGGCGTCATAGGGGGCTGTTCCAGGGTACTCGGCCTATGTGTCCCTTCTACTGATGCAGAATAGCGATTCCAGAGGTGAGCTGCCTCAGCATACACTGCTTCAGGCCACCATGGTTTCCTCCCGGCCATTAACAATGTTTGACCGGGTGCTGGCAATTTGTTTTCTATTACCATTATCCGTATTGCTTCAGCAACATCACCTACAGGCAACCAGAATCTTGGCTTTTTAATTCCAGAATGCATATCAGAACCAGATATTGCGTCAGCGATTATTGAATGGAAGGTGCCATCCTCCCACAAAGGGTCGCAAATGTCCGTTATGACGTCCCTCACCAGTATTAGTGGCGATTGGGAGGAGATTTTTTCTTCCCCCCACGGGAGAATAGAAAGTCCGGATGCCTCGATGCCAACGCCGATCTCAAGCTGGCACAAATCATCATGCTGCTGTTGATGATATGGTATTGTATCAAGTCTGGATGCTATGGCATCTCTGAGGGGTCCTTGTGGACCCAGGACCTCAGCCACTCTCGGCATAGGCATCTCTCAATTTGCAAGGATTCCTTCAACCATCTGGTCGTCCTCGATGAATGATTTCAAACAAGATTCTACGAGTGATACAATCATATCAATTTCTTCTGACGTGATTAGGAAATGCGGAGTGAACCTTAGCGCATTTACCCCTCCATGTATCACGCCCAGCCCGTTTCTTCGGCACCATTGCTCAACTCCGTCCACCCCTACCACTGTAAATCGTGCAGGGTCTAGTTCTGCCGATAGCAAAAGACCGGTTCCCTGCACCTGTGTTATACATCCTGGCATTGCCGCAGAGAGTTTCTCTAATTTACTTACGAATTCTTTACCCCTTTCCCTGATATTTTGACGTAATTCTGGAGTTATGCTATCAAGAACAGAGATGGCCGTTTCTAGGGATCTCGGATTTGTAGTCATAGTATTCCCATAGACGCCCACGACATACGTCTTCGATGCTCTTTCACTCATGCCCAATACTGAAAGCGGATATTGTCCCGCATTGAGCGCCTTGGACCATGTCTCAAAGTCGGGCACCTCACAATCTTCGAAACCGGGATAATCTACAATACTTAGACAGCCCTGCCCCCTCAAACCTGCTTGTATCGAGTCGATCAGAAGGAAAGAGCCATGCATATTGGATAGTTTTCTTGCAATGTCATAGAAATCTCTCGTAATCGAAAGCCCAGGGTTTCCTTCACCCATCACGGGTTCCATCGCAACGAGTTCGATGAAAGCATTGTTTTCCTCTGCTTCCTTGAAAACAGATTGAAGTTTATCAATATCATTTGGAGGAACCAGTTTGACTCCCTCTCGATTTCTAAATGAAGCAAGTTTATCACGGTATTTAGGCAGGCATGAGTCTGAAATCGAGGCAGGTCGGTCGGTTCGTCCATGGAAGCCATGGTCCAAAGCGACAGTCCAGATTTTCTTTCCTTCATGCGGCCCACCTACGTCGGTCATCAATCTAGCATTAATATCTGCAATTCGCATCGCTACAGTAACAGATTCCGAACCGCTATTCATGCATATGAATCTGTCAAATGGGCAATTTTCACGACTGTGCCCTACTTCTGTTCTTATGGCCTCAGCGAATCTCATATGGGTCAGCGAGGGAGTCATGACATTAGCCATCACATGTGACTCAGACATTGCAGACATGACTCGTGATGGGGAATGACCCATTCCAAGCATGCCATATCCTCCGTTGTCGTGTATCACAGCGCCATGAGTTGTTACTATCCAAGGGCCCTTGGCTGCAAGAGGTATGTACGGATTTACAGTTGATGGCTCGTAGAAATTCACGTAATACTTCTGAAGCTCCTTCGCAAAATCTGCTTCATCGAGGCTTAGAAGGAGTTCTTCAATAGAAGAATCCATCTGGCCTCTGGCAAGCATAGCCAGATCTATTGCCAAATCGAGATTGGGGTCGCTACTAAGGAATGAATCGATGGATTCGCTGCTAAGGCCATAGGTAAATGCCGGTCCGGAAGAGGATCTGAGCAGTTCGATTCGGCTATCCATCGAGCAACGCAGGAGTAGGCCATCAAATGAATATTCGCTGTTTGATTCAAATTTACAGTGCGGTGTTTGAAGGGCTGATAATCAATCTAAAAAATAAAAAATGATTCAATAATTAAATTGATATTTTATCTATAATAATAAATTTTCAATTGAAAAATTAAATTATTATTCGATTGAATTATATGCCGGCTTGCTGCTCGAGCCGCGTAGATCGAGGGCAAGTGGGGTGCAGGTCGGAGGTAATCGAATGAGTGAGAAGTTGGAAATACAGGAATTATTGCAAAAAGAAGTATATGTTGGAGACACTATGGTGGGAGTTATCGTCGGTGAACGATTTCATCCACGGGATGAATTTGTCAGATCGATGCGCATCCAGGTATTGGACGGCGTTGCAGAAGAATACATGAGGAAGCCTGCGGATCATGCGCCTTTGCACAAAGAATTAGTCCACAGCATAAGGCCCGATGGTTCAGTTAAGTTATCGAAATCAATGCGCGAGCTTCAGAGAAGATGGCGAAACACCGTTAGGATCGATGAGCAGCTTTGGGCGCCTGATGAGTTAATGGATCGTGCAGTCATGGATAACGATGGGGTCGATATAGGCAATGTCGTTAGTCTTGTCAAGGTAAAGAGAACTTATCGAGGGGTTGTGGTAGACGTACACGGTGTTCTTCAGCGAAGAATGGGTCTTCCTGATCAAATTATAATCCCGGTAACTCAACTAGCTAGAACTACTGCTTATCTCGATGAAATAATTCTGAGATGTCCGCTCAATAGGCTCCTCTCTCTCCCAAGTTATTTACAACTCAACGAGTGAATATGGTGGGCATGGCAGGATTTGAACCTGCGGCCTCCCGGTTATCAGCCGGGTGCTCCAGCCAAGCTAAGCTACACGCCCTGAGCGGCCTCCGGTGAGGCGCTGCTGATTTGAAGGTGCCCATTCGCGCGGGGCAATGATGCTCACGTTCCGGCAAGGTCATGAGTGGCACGGGGCTCGGAAGACCAGATGCCAGTAGTTAGTGGCCCGGCCTACACGGAGGTCGCAATGGGTCTTGCTAATGAGTTGGACATGCAGTACCTCCCTACTGAAACTCGTCGTTTTCCAGATGGCGAGGGGTATCTTCGTACTCCTGTTGAGGGTTTTGATTCAATGCGATCTGAACCGGTGATTGTAGTCTCCTCCACATTCCCAGATAATGGAATTGTTCAGACGATGATGATGCTGGCCGGTGTTGCCGATATCCAAAAGGGTGATTTGTCTAACCTAAAGGGTGAAGGTGTACAGAATCTGGATGATTCGGGGCGAAGAATCTTGCTTGCAGTGCCGTACTATGGCTATGCACGTCAAGATAAGCGATTCTCGGCCGGAGAAGTAATCGCTGCAGGGGTTATTGCTGATCATCTAGCAACAGCATGCGATGGGATTGTCATACTTGACATCCATGAGCCCAAAGTCTTGGAATCTCACAAACATCCCATTCAATTTGTTACCGCGGTGCCTGAACTTTCTGAGTTACTCTCGAAAGATGTATCTCCAGACTTCATTCTATCCCCTGACAAGGGAGCCATTGACAGGGCGAAGGAGGTTGCTGAAATCATAGGGGTCCCATACAGCTACCTTGAGAAGAAAAGGATTGATGCACATACGATAGAACATACTCCAAAGGATCTTGATGTGTCTGGAAAGGTTGTGGCGATTGTTGATGACATGATTAGCACGGGCGGTACGATCTGTAGGGCGAGTGACGCCTTGCGCCGACAAGGTGCAACCGAAGTACATGCAGCATGCACACATGGGCTATTCACCTCAGGGGCTCTTACTAGACTCGTTAAGCACGTTGATGGCGTATACAGTACTGATTCGCTATCCAATCCGCGTGCTGTCGTTTCAGGTGCACCGGCCCTAGCCCGAGGCGTCAAGAAGTTGTTGACCGCCCTGTGATAGGGCCCAATGTCCTGCGGTGCGTTTATACAGGCCGCGTTCAGCGGCAGGACACAGCACGAGGATGATTCCAATGAGTGTACACGTTGCCTTCGAAACCCCACAAGATGTTCATGAGATTGTTTACGAGATGGTCAAGGCCCTCGGAAAAGATGGTAGAGGGGGCCTAAAGAAGGGTGCAAATGAAGTCACCAAGGCTGCTGAGAGAGGAACTGCTCTAATGGTAGTCATGGCCGAGGATGTGAATCCAAGCGAGCTACTAGCCCACATACCCATGATATGCAGGGAAAAATCAATTCCATTCATGTACGTGCCAGATCAAGCATACCTGGCTGAAGCCGCCGGGATGTCTGATGGGACAAAGACTGCTGCAGTAGCTGTTGTTGATGTAAAGAAAGATGGTGAAGATCGATTTAACGAAGTTAAGGGCCACTATGAGACCCTCTCTGCTTGAGGTGGTTGAAGGATGTCACAAGAATCCTGGCCTGCCGAAGTGGTCGAAGTTGTCGGCCGTACAGGTATGACTGGTGAGGCAACTCAGGTGAAAGTACGGGTTAACGATGCCCCTAACCCTCGTGACATTGGCCGAATAATAACCAGAAACGTTGTCGGGCCTGTTAGGATAGGAGATATCCTGATGCTGAGAGATACGGGTAGAGAAGCCCGTAAGCTCGGTGCGAGATAAGGAAGTGTTGTCAATGCCCGAAACGAGAATCTGCAGTTTCACCAGAGAAGAGATAGAGCCCGGTACAGGGATCATGTTTGTTCGGAGAGATGGTACAGTACTGTGGTTCAAAGACTCGAAAGCGAGAAAGAATCATGTAAACCTGAATCGTAATCCTCGGCGTCTTAAGTGGACACGAAGATATGAGAAGGGCGGTATCAAGTAAGTCCTCCCATTCACAAAAACAGCCTATATCGAGGTTGATTGGTGTTTTATTTCACCGATGTCATCAAGAACCCTACTTTTTCGATTGCCTCGATGGACACATTGATCGCGATACCAGGGGTTGGTGAATCACTATCTCGAAGACTTATCGACGAGCTTGGTGATGAGGAAGAAGTTCTTCGCATCATCAAGAGCAAGGATGTAGCGTCTCTCTCGAAGATTGAGGGACTTTCCACAAATCGCGCGGTTCGCATAATCAATGAGTTTGGAGGGGATGGCAAAAGTATCGCTCAAACAAGCGATGCGCAGAAACTCCACGATCGTCTCCTCTGTGATATTGAGGCCCACATTTCTTCACTCCCTGCCAAGAAGCGATTGGGTGTCTTACAACCAATGGGCGTTGAATCAAGTATCGAAATTGAGGATCGTCGAAAGATGGTTTCTGAAGCAATATCATTCGTTGCAACAGCTCCATCTTCAGTGATTGAATGGGATAAAGGATCGAGGGGAGTTAGGAGTTTGAAGAGTCATGTTGGCAAGGTGGACAGAGTAATTGTTGTTCCAGATTCTACATCAGCACAGCAGATAAAGAACATGGAAAAATACGCCAGAATAGTAGTTCGTGGCATAAATGAGACTTGGAAAGACTACGAGGGGCTTCCCCGGGTAACATGGATCGGACCATATGCACCTGAAGAAATGCCGCCTGGTTGGGTGTTTTGTAAGATAGAAGATGATTTCCGGTCGATGATTCCCGAAATATCACTCCAATGGATTGAGAACAACAGAAACAGCCTTGAATCGCTCGTATATCTGAGTGATATCACTCTTGGATTAGACCCGCTTAGTGAGAGGATAAGGGATGCAATAGATGGTCTTGATGATCTTGTTTGGCTTCTCGAAGCAGAAGATGTCGGAGCAGATATTGAAAATCTCAGAGATGGACTATGGAGTGAAATCAAAGCGATAGAGGGTTCAGTAAATGACTCGATTGTGAATTCCACTTCTGAGGCCAGTCTTTCTCTAGATGGATCAGAAATGTTAGCCTACTATTCAGATGCCAACAGGCTTCAACACAGACTTAGGGGGGTGGTATCGGATTCGATATCTGAGTCACTTGAATACGGACGCCAGAGACTTTCAGAATATCTAGAAATAAGTGGTATCTCAGTTCCAATAAACTGCTTTGAGAGTGAATATCCTTGTTCTTTCAGGAAGGAAACGATTGAGGTGATTGAACAAGACCTGGAACATATGATTTCGAATTTCGAGATTGAAGGCGCTATGGTTCGTGCAGAAAAGGCCTCCTTACTCGTCGGAAGGGCTCAGGATTCTATTTCTGAGATTATTGATATTGACATGTGGATTGGGATTGCAAAATGGGCGAGATATCGAAAATGCGTTCTTCCAGAAATTAAACCAAATGTGGAACCTAGTTGCTACTTCTCAGGTTTTAGACATCCTCTTCTTGGAGTTGATCCTATTCCTGTGAAGTATGGATTTGGAAACCTCCCAGAACCGTGCCCAAAGGGGTCAATTGTACTCTTAACAGGGGCTAACTCTGGTGGGAAGACCTCGTTAATTGAGGGCATAGCTTCGATTCTCCTTCTTTCTCATGCTGGTTTGCCTGTTCCAGCAGATCAAGCGGTGGTTTCCCTAGCAGATGAGATTCATCTTTTGGCAAAAGTTACTGGAACTCAAAGTGCAGGTGCTCTGGAAAGGACCCTGATGGGGCTCTCAAGGATTGTTATTTCTAGCAAAAAGAAGTTCATACTGGCAGATGAGCTTGAGGCCATTACTGAACCAGAAGCAGCCTCTGGAATTCTAGCCGGATTACTAGACGCAGCTGCTTCGAATTCTTTGATATCGGTTGTTATGGTAACACATATAGGTGCCTCGATACGTAAGAAAATGATTGCAGAGGCGAGAATTGATGGAATTGAAGCCAGAGGGTTGGATGAGCAGATGGAATTAATCGTTGATCGGGTGCCTAGAATTGGAGTTCCAGCGAGATCCACCCCTGAATTAATCTTGAAAAGGCTGGAAGCTCGTACCAGCGGATCTGAATCTGACCTTTTTCGAAGTATAATTGAGCGCCTTTGATAGGTGATAACGAGATTTAACGCATAATTAATCAATCTCGAAGAGTCTTTCCATGAGTTCTGAATCTAGTTCTATGGAATTGGATGGAATGTCCTGCAAATTGCCCCTCTTCTTTCCTGACATGAGTTCGAAGGCTCGTATAAGACGTCCTTTAATCATTAGATTGTAGATTTTCCATAGCCTATCCTCACCACTCGTACTATGCGACTTAACATCAAAATTAGACCATCCTGTCTCATCACGGGTTTTGGAGTCAGAATCAGAATCGCCTAATCTGATCAGAAGGTCGAACTGTTGTAAGAGTCTGATAGCCTCATTGACCGGCTCCTCTTCTCTGTGTCCGGAATTTCCATGGCCAAGGAGAGATCTTGTGAAAGGATTGGAATATTCAGTACGATGCAAGTAAGAGGGTAGTTTTCTCTCGTTTGTAAGGCCAAGATAATAATCGTAATTATAATTCGAAAGACACGTTTTTCCAGGGTTCCTGAGAGAGCATATTGTCCTAACATTCGGATGATTCAACGCTGCTTCAACAAGCTCCTTTCCTCCTGATGCAGATACAAATGTTATCTTTTTTCTAATGGCTTCGTTAAAAAAATCTGTAGCATCTAAATGATTCATGGAACTAAGATCTTTTGTTATTCCAGATTCATCGCATGGCTTCCCATTATCGTGTCTTGGCCAAAGTGTCTCGCCATTTGCAATGGCCAAGTTTACGATTCTCGTACCTCCGGCCTTCCTGAAATGCAAAAAGAAGTTGAGACGGCTGTCAGCCATGATTCTGGCTTGCTGGTTCGGGTTTGAAGTTTGGGCGTTCATGCTCCAGTATCTGAATTAGATTAGTGATTCAATTATCTCGCCCACAGATTGTGCTCGGCCGCAATATGCGCATCTTATCTCCAGTGGATCTTGAGAAACGACTTGCAAACGATGGGGCAAGGGCTCATTCGGATTCTGAGTTATGCAATTGAAGAATGAGCATCTTGCAATGTTTACCAGTTCTGAGCCAAGTTCAATTTGTCTCTTCTCAGCTACACCGTAATTTCGGATGATTGCTATTGACGCTGAGGGGGCTATTAGAGCAAGTCGATCAAGTTCTTCCTGGCTTAATTCTCGATCTTCGATCTTGAGTACGTCCTTGCTGCCTACTTTGCTGCTGGGAACATTCATGACAAGTGAAATCGGATTTGAATGGGAGCCGTCGATATGGAGCATGCGCATTACTTGAACAGCACTTCCAGATGGTATGTGATCAATCACAGTACCATTGCAGATAGCCGAAACTCTCCTCATCTCACTCACACAATCGCCTCCGGAATGTCGATACCCAAACTTCGACAAAGCAGTGCCATACGAGTTGGGACGCCATTGAATGCTTGTTTGAAGTACCAAGCATGACTAGTAGCATCGATACTTGGATGAATTTCATTCACTCTTGGGAGGGGGTGCATGATCATCATATCGGACTGTACGCTCCTCAAATCCTCAGCCTTCAAGGTGTATATGCCTGCGACCTTCTCGTATTCTGCCTCATCGGGGAATCGCTCTCTCTGGATTCGCGTCATGTACACAACATCCGCAGATGAAATAGCAGGTAGGAGGTCTTCACTTTCTTCGATGTGACACCCTGAAGATTTGAGATCTCTTACGATCTCGGATGGCATTTTGAGAGGTTCTGGAGATACTAATGTCAATGATGCTCCGAAACGGCTGAGAGCATGACTCAGGCTGTGTGCTGTCCGTCCATATCTTAGATCGCCAACCATCACCACATTGAGGCCGTCAATCTTGCCCTGACCCTGACGAATTGTAAATAGATCAAGAAGTGTCTGAGTCGGATGATTGCCAGCGCCATCGCCTGCATTCATTATGGGTATTTGGACGGCGTCAGCAGCGTATTGTGCCGCACCTTGTCTCGGGTGCCTTATTACAGCAACATCTGCATACCCGTCAATCATCTGCATTGTGTCATAGAGTGTCTCACCCTTCTTGACTGAAGACCCTACTTCACTAAGATTCAGAACCTCCCCCCCGAGTCTCTTCATAGAAGTCTCGAAAGATAACCGAGTTCTTGTTGAGTTCTCAAAAAAGAGATTGGCTAAGACCTTGCCTTTGAGCAGTGGGAGATATGCATCGCCCCGAGCAATGGGAAGAAGACGCTCTGCATCGTCTAGTAGTGAAATCGCCTCTTCATTAGTCAAATCGTCCATTGTAATGAGGTCCACGTGTCACTCCTCCGGCCCTTTGAATGGCTGACCGAACATATGTCTTGCCATATATGGAGTAGTGAGTGATACAACTTGAAGGGACTGGCGAAGGCTTGAGTATCTGGCCGTAAGCGGATATTCATGGCAGAGGACATGTACTACAGAATGATGGGGTCTACAGGAATTCAAGTTTCAGTATTGTCATATGGATTCTGGGCCACATATGGGGTCAAGAACGATCTTTCGGGCGATAAAGGGGTTGAAACTGCGAAGGAGCTCTTGAAGATCGCTAGGGAAGCAGGAGTGAACTGCTTTGATCATGCAGAAGCCTATGGGACACCAGTAGGAGAAGCAGAGAGGATTTTCGGTCTTGCCCTGTCCGAATTGGTTGAAGAAGATCCTGAACTTTGGAGGAGGTCAGACCTGGTAATTACGACCAAGATATTCTGGGGAGGGGCAGGCGTCAATGAACGTGGACTGTCTCGCAAGCACATCATGGAAGGCATGGATGCTTCTCTAGATCGCCTTGGATTGGACTACGTCGACATGGTATTCTGTCATCGGCCCGATCCGCATACTCCAACTTCGACAGTGGTTAGGGCAATGACCGATATCGTGAGGGCAGGGGCGTCCACTGCTTGGGGTACAAGCGAATGGTCAGCACAGCAAATCACAGAGGCATTCTGGATTGCAAGAAGCGAGGGGCTTGAACCCCCTTCATTCGAGCAGCCCCAATACAACATGCTTCACAGGGATCGCTTTGAAAAGGAGTATTTTCCTCTTTATCGACCTCCGTATTCTATTGGGACAACGATCTGGTCGCCCCTAAGATCTGGTTTCTTAACAGGGAAATACAATGATGGCATACCCGAGGGTTCTCGTGCGACTGTGGAAATCTACGGCTGGTTGAAGGAAGAGTTGGAAGACAGGCGAGAGAGGGGTGAAGTAGAGATCGTTAGGGAGTTGACAGCATATGCTGAAAATGAGTTAAATTGTTCAATGGCACAATTGGCTTTGGCATGGTGTCTGAAGAATAAGAATGTTTCAACGATTCTTCTTGGTGCCACGAATTCAAAGCAATTGAGAGAGAATCTAGGTTGTATTGGTGTCGCTTTAAAACTCGACGACTCTCATATGGAATCGATAGACGAGATTCTCGGGAATAAGCCTGAGGAATGGATTGGTCCCGGTGGAAGTGGGAATAGGGATCTGAAAACGTTGTGAAGAGCATGACTTGTATCAATTTAAGCAATACCTGATAACGAATGGGTTTGAGTTTAGAATATGACCTCCGAAGAAGAAGGTAGCTGGTGGGAACAGCAAGCCGAATACGAAGGTTCCAAGAGTTCTTCTTCATCGGAAACAACAACGAGCGTGTCGGGTCCTGAAACAAAGAATGAGGATAATATAGCATTCACTCTCGGACGATCGCTGCCATTCATTGTGGCAGGATTCATCGGAATTTCTCTTTTGGCGAGTTCTGTGTTCTTTGCTCTTTCTTTCATTCTACCAGATGGGACTACTGACAGCGGAGATGAATCATCAGGAGAATCTGATAAATGGATCTCTACGAATGGAACTATCCTGGAAACCAGCCAGTATATCGAGGATGCTGTGACTTGGGAGAGAACTGAATCTTGGCAGGATTGCTACTGGGATGACTGGGAGGAACGGGAAATCTGCGATACGTACTATGAGACCTACTACGAGGACGGATACGAATGTACAGCCGGGATTGACTACGAGTATACTGTGAATGGGACGGTCTACAACGGCAGCGAGTCTCTTCTCTTCCAAGATTACAGTCCTTGTCTAGATTGGGTATACATTGATTACCCGAGAAATGGTACTGTAGAAGTCTGGTACAATGAAGGCGATCCCGGAGAGAGCAGGCTTAGTGAGCCTTTGGAATGGGATATAGCCGAGGGTTTGTTGGGCGTATTCTTTGGCTGCTGCTTGTTCTTCTTTTTGATATTCATAGTGATTTCCATAAGCAAATGGTCGCAAAGAGTTCAGGGCGGCCATACATCTGGAATGGGATCTTCAGGAAGGGGATTTAGATCCAGAATGACATTCAACAGAGGAATTTCGAGGGGAGGGAACTCTCGGAGAAGGAGATCTGGCAGAAGTCGCTCTGGAGGAGGCCGCTCCCCTAGGAGAACGGTTGGCAGATCTAGAAGAAGAAGTAAATGATCGCCTCATAGAGACAGGATGACTAGGCCCAGGGCCAGAATCACAGCCCCGATGAGTATCATAGTCTGGAGAGTCACGTCGGATTCCTCAAGCGTAACTGGGCCGTCTCCGATGTCGGACACGACTGTTTCAATCGCCTCGGCTGCTGTATCCTGTCTGGATTCCGAAATATCGATTTCCTCTTTCTTGTGCAAATCCTCTACTCCGGAATCTTCCTGATTCTCGATAAGTCTGTCAATCAATTCTGCCTTTCGTCCAGACACTGGCAGCGAATGGTCTGCGAGGAGTTCCTTGAGTTGTGCGACTGTCATTAACTTCAGACTATCGCGGTCCATGGTGGTGGATTCTGGATACGGTACTTAATCCACAAGTAATTTGCCTTGCACTTTACTTCTGTTCATCCAACCAGGCACGCATGATACAAGACTGGCATATTTCTCGACTTGTGACGCCCCCGCATAGCGAGCATGAGCGAATATCAGAAGAAGTATTTCCAGAGGAGGCATGCATCTGACGTATCTGTTCTAGGCTGTGTAATAGACCGTGTCTTGCACCGGGTGTTTCTGTCTCAAGGGCTGCTATAATCTCTCGGCTTCGTTGACGTTGGGCTCCAGCTGCGTGAGGGCAATCCCCATGATGGAATGGTATATTGAGCACCATAGCAAGTGCATGGACTTCTTGTTCAGGGATCCATCGAAGTGGCACAATCCTCGGAGGGAGCCCGTCTATTGGCGTAGACGTATGTGGCGCCAGCCTGACCGATCTGTCAACTTCTCCCTTCTGGAGATTCATGAGTATAGATTGGGCCATATCATCCAAATTGTGGCCCAGGGCCATGACGTCTGCGCCTGATCGTTCAGCGAGAGTATTCAGACTCTGTCTTCTGAAAACACCACAAAACGAGCAGGGCATCATTCCATCCGCCTGTGGATTTTTCATTGCGATATCAGGCATCATACGGACTACTTCATCCATTCTTGAGTACCCCATCTCCTCATACCCTAATTGGAGTAATTCTATTCCAAGAGAATCGCATAATTCCTCTATGCAAGCAATGGAGGGGGATCGATATCCGTCTATTCCTTCATCGATCACACCTGCTATTATTTCCAGGTCTCTTCTGCGTCCGAGTATGTCGACGATGAGTTTGAGCATGATTGCAGAATCCTTGCCACCGCTCACGGCGGCGAGTATTCGTAATGGACTTCCGTCCTCTTTTCTAGCATCTTTTGGAAGAGGTAGTTGGACTCTTAGATCTCTCGATACTCTCCGTCTTATTGACTCGTGTAAATGCCGCCCACATAATCTCTGACCACTGTATGGCTGGTGTACTAGACTGGTGTGGTCACACCGACTACATGACTCAACCTTCAGTCCGCACATAACATTGGGAGGCGCCATCTGTGTTTCAACACGATGGAAGTAGCGAGGGGTTCTTGCGAGATAGCATGGTGCAGACACCCATGGATATGGGCCCGGAACTTCCAAACTCGGAAAAATGGCATGGGAGAGTATCCAGCCCTTGGCTAGAACGCATACTGTTTGTATCTTCCATTCTCATATTCATCATACTTGCAGGCGAGATCCGTCCTTCGGTCTCTGACTCGTTTGGTTATTCAGTATCCTTACTAATTTATCCAATATCAATACTCGTCTCATTTATCATTACTGAACATCTTGTGCGCCTGATAGAGCGGCTATTTGGAATAAGGTGAGGTTACGAATCTGTTTCTTCGGAGCGGGAGCCGGAAAACCCTCTGAAGATTGACTCAAACCAGCCTAGAACTGTTTGCCATGGTACCAGATATCTGAGCATACTAACAAAGAGCAGGAATAAACCAGCGGATATCACCTTGCCATAGGTCATTTGCAATTCGAGAGAGTCGTTGACCTGCTGACTCCATTGGTTGGGTTGGAACTCTGATATCACCATGATCATTATCTCGTCGAAATCAAGTGCTACCGCGGTCAATACAGTGGCAAGGGAAAGAACTCCGACAAGTTGAGAGAGATGTGTGTTGAGTACTGTTTGAAACATCCGTATATGCTCATTATCCGTCCTAGCGCTCTCCGGTAACATGGCTACATACTCAAATAATCGAATAACCATGTGTGATGACTCGAAAAACAGGAAGAGCAGAATCGATATGGTGATCAGCTCGAAAGCCAACGGCGATACCAGGCCCCCAAACAGTGTTGAGTCACCAATTTGAGCAGGGAGCGGCTTGAGACCTATTCCCTGTACAGATTCCAGTACTGCCTCGAAGGTCAGTAGAGCATGGAAAATTATGAACATGACGCTGTAGCTGATAGTTGCAATTATGGCGCGCATTGAGATATTCCATATTCCGATCAGGCCGAATAGGACGGGTATGAAAACAACGCCCATTACGATTATTTCTGATATTACCTGCATGGTCAATGAGAGTCTTGCTCCGTGATTCAATGCTGAAAACTCTTGACCGAAAGGAATGTACAGCATCTGATAGCTTATCATGCTCGCAATCCATTCGAACAGGAAAGGGCCAAATCCTGCGATTAAGGCTGTTGCATAGATCGTATTTTTGATTCTTCGGCGTGTCTTGGAGCTTCTGCTTGACGCATAGGCATGAATGCCTGTCAACAAGAGGCAGAATAGAGAAGGAATGAGTAATGCTGCTTCTCCTACCCGGTCTGCTCCTGTGATGAAATCAGGAAGTATTGATTCTCGATCGAATGCTTCTTCGACATAGGCCATCCCTCGCGTGTGTTCGAAAGCAGGGCACCAATAGGTGGAACCCTCTGCCTCGTCGATGAAATCTTGATTGCATTCACCGTACACAGAGGTCATTGTGAGCAATAGCGATGCAAGGGCCAATGTGGCAACTAATTGGAGAGTCAATATCTGCCACCTCATACGCAATGAACGGAGTCTCAGGGTGTGTTTTTGTTCCGGGTTTTCATCTGCCACTCAATCACCTCAACCCTTCTTGACCTGCAGCAACGCCTGTGCCAGATCTATGTCTGGAACCCAGTCGATGACGTTCGCCCCGTATCCGTTGAGCGACATGAGTCTATTCTGTCGTTCCATCTTGAGTACCTCGTATGCCATCCTAGGTATCCTGCTAACGAGCCTCTCGAGATCTATTGAATTGGGAGATAAGACATACACGGTATGGCCGTGACTGGATAGCGCTCTTATGGCGGGAAGTGTTGTTCCATCGCCCTCTAGGCTACTAATCACGAATACCGGAGATCCTCGGTTCATCCTGGGGATTAATGCGTTTGTGACTGCTTGAAGAGGCATTGATCCCCCAGCAGAAACTCCAGCTAGAAGGCTCAGAATCTTGTACTGCTGCTTATCACCTGCCTCAGCGGGAAGGTGATCCATTCTCCTCCCATAGGTCGTTAGTGAGACAGCATCACGCCTTCTGATGAAGTGATTGGATACCGAGGCAGTGGCAACTGCCCCCATTTCTAGAGGATTTTTCAAAACGGTTCCGATTCTCGAAATATCTCGAGTATCAAATAGGATATGAACATCGGTAACTGCGTCCCTGACCTTCTCGTTCACCATCAAGTCTCCAGTTCTGGCGAACGCCTTCCAATTGATTGACCTGAAGGAATCCCCTGGCATGTACTCGCGAAGTGAGTAGAACTCGGTTCCTTGACCGGGGGTTCGGAGAGTTGTTGCACCAGTGTACATCTTTGGAACGTTCGATCTGAGAAGAGCGTCCTCAATATCCCTCACTTGAGGAAATACGATGACATCGCTTCTAGTATCGGCAACGCCTTCGTCTGTGAAGAGTCCAAACACATCCCGATATCGAAGAGAGGTTGGACCGATGGAATAGTGACCTCGAAGAGGGCATCTCACCGTGTATCTGAGAGTTGTAGATTGCCCCGGGCCTAGATTGGCTCGAATTAGATTGATTCCGCGTCTTATTTTCATTTCATGCGGGACATTGTCATAGATATCCAGTATCTGCGTTCTACGTCGTGAGGGGTTCTTTATCCTCAAAGTGACTGTAATATCATCTCCCTTGTACACATTCTCTTCAGATAACTCACGTTCTACCACTAATCGAGGAAATCCGCTAATCCAGCTAGCCATCACCAGAATTGAAACCATTAGCATCCCAAGAATCATCAGATGGAAATGGCTGACCATCATGCCGACAAGTATCAGAGATACTCCTCCGACAATCATCATTGTAGCTTTCCTAGTCCACAAATTCACACCTCCATTAGATCGTCGTCTGGCTCATCGTCATCTGGTCCCCATTCCTTCATACGCTTGACTATTGCAACTAATTCCTCTGTCTTATACCGTCGATTATCATAGATGAATCGAATCAGTATGGGATCTTCAACAAGTGCCTGCAACTCTTCTGAAGAGAGCGCGTCGAACTCTTCTCTGGTCAGAGTATTGGTACTCCTGATTCTGGAAAGTAATACCTGTCTGATCTTATCTGGGTGTTGATAAAACTCGTATCTTTTAGCGTCACCAAAACCATAGTAGATGATTCTGAAAACATGTCTCCAATCTTCAGGGTCTTCTTTGCGAATAAGAACGACTTCGAGCATCATAAAGAGGGCGAGGAACAGGATGAGCATGGCCATCCAGTCATTGGTGAAGTAAACAAGAAAGTAGTACGCTAAGTTGTATGTGTCAGAAAGTGGATTAGACTGCTGGTGGCGGCTCTCATCGAATATGACAACCGCGTCATCGCTTGGAATTAGAGACCCGTTGCCAACTAGTAATGCATCTGCAATAATGTCGAGTGCCCACACCCTATTGTCATTCTCAGGCACTGCGGAATCATCGATATCAGAAGCTGAGTATATTGCATTGATGAGTAATGACCCATCTGACGCAATATGTACCTGTCCAGAGGAGGGCTCTGCACACAATCTTGATGAGCAGATTCTTGCATATACTGCAAATGGACCTTGTTCATCGCCCTGTATGCCTGCTGCTTCGAACGCGGGCGTCAGGTCTCCGTCATCATTCGAGTCCAAATACGAATCTAATGTTGATGTGACAACAGGATATCGATTTTCAGCCGGAGAAAATGCAGACTCTTTATCGAATGCTGACGGGGTACTGGTCAGAAGATCATAATCTTCGCTAAAATCGTAGACCCCATCGACATCGTC
>CETI01022783.1_pt1 | contig 42211 bp, 44 predicted proteins | sample 361441 | NCBI WGS metagenome assembly CETI01 (sample SAMEA2622478, study PRJEB7988) | marine metagenome | biome: marine biome (ENVO:00000447); feature: deep chlorophyll maximum layer (ENVO:xxxxxxxx); material: "saline water (ENVO:00002010), including plankton (ENVO:xxxxxxxx)" | depth 90 m | reverse complement strand
GTATCCGTAAGGGTACCGCAGGTTCGAATCCTGTCCCCTCCGCCATTTTGATCAGTCACTTTCATTAATCCAGTCATTTTCTAATTTTTTTATTTGACTATTGATTAATTCATATTTTTCAGAAAGAGAATTCAGGAGCTCAAAGTTATCTAAGTTTTTAGGAAGAGACATTTCATTTTCTAAGTCTTCTTTTTTAATAACTAAATTATTAATTTTAGTTTCAATTTTTTTTATTTTCTTATTAGTTGTCTTTGTTTGATTTTTCTTTTTATTTTTAGAAGATTCAAATTGATCTTTTAAATATAATTTATAGTTAGAAAGGTCTTCAAAAAATGGTTCTACCTTACCATCTTTTACAACTAAAATTTGATCAGTTACCTTTTCTATAATATCGTTATCATGACTTACCAAAATAATAGCTCCTTCAAAATCATTTAAGGAATTTATTAGTGATATTCTTGAGTCAATATCTAAATGGTTTGTAGGTTCATCTAGCAATAAAAGATCAGGAGAATGATAGCTCATAATACAAAAAAGCAATCTAGTTTTTTCTCCTCCAGATAGTTTTTCTATTTTTGTTTCAGATTTCTCTTTATCAAATCCAAACCTTCCAAGAACACCTCTTATGAATAAGTCTGGTTTTTCTGGATCTAAATCTGATAATACCTGATAAGCAGTTTTGGTTATGTCTAGTTCATCGGTTTGGTGTTGAGCAAAGTAGCCTATTTTTAAATTTTTATTTCTAATAATTTGTCCTTCTATAGGATTGATTTTTCCTGAAATAAGTTTAATTAGAGTAGATTTACCATTACCATTTGCCCCAACCAAAGCAATTCTAGAATCATTTGAAATACTTAAGTTTATATCTTTCAAAACAGGTAATTCACTATATCCTGCATCAGCATGATTGATAAGTAACATTGAAGAACCTAAATTATTTGCTTTAGGGAAAGAAAAACTTATCGCTCTCTCTGAAATAACAGCATCTACTAAGTCTAATTTTTCTAAAGCTCGTAATCTACTTTGAGCCTGCTTAGCTTTAGTTGCTTTTGCACCAAATTTATTCACATATCTTAAAACATTATCCTTAAATCTTTGTTGTTTTTTATACAAGGCATCTTGAGCAAGATTTTTTTGAGCAAGCTGTGATTCAAATTGATCATAATTACCGGTATATAAATTCAAATTTAGATTATCAACATGCAAAATATGATCAACTGTATTATTTAAAACATGTCTATCATGACTTATCATAATAAAAGTTCCTGAAAAATCTCTTAGGAAATTTTCAAACCAAACAACACTTTCAAAATCTAAATGATTAGTTGGTTCATCAAGTAACAATAAATCAGGATTACTATATAAAGCAGCAGCTAATCCTACTCTATTCCTCCAGCCTCCTGAAAGCTCACTCAATTTTTTAGAATGTTCATCTTTATGAAATCCAAGCCCTGATAAAATATAAGAAGCTTTCCAATTATCCTTAAATGCATCTAAATCATCTAATATTGATGATAATTCCATAATCCTATTTTGATCATTAGAAGTTTCAAATTCATTGATTAAGTTTTGAAGATCAGAATCACTTGAAATAACATAATCAAGTATAGATAAATTGCTTGGTGGAATTTCCTGTTGTAAAACAGAAAGCTTTTTACCTTTTTGGATATTTATTGAACCTTCATCTAACCCTAAAGATTTATCAATTAGATTAAATAAAGTTGTTTTACCAATACCATTCTTCCCTACTAATCCTACATGATAGCCATTAGGAATTTTGAACGAAGCATTTTCGAATAGTTTCCTCTGAGAAACAGAGTAAGAAATTTTCTCTACATCTAGCATTAGATATTATTTTTAGAATTTATTTTTCTTTTTTTGCTAGATAATTATTGATTAATTGAAGAATTAATAACCATATAGCTGTAGATCCAAATACAATTATTAATGCCCATAAAGCTTCCATTTTTATCTCCAAAAATCTTATTACTAGGTTAATGATATTACATTATTTAATAAAAAAATAGAAACTCTGCTAAAAAACTATTATGAATTTAGAAAATATAGGATTTAATAAGATAGTTACTTATTAAAATTTGGTTCTTAATGAATTTACACGAATATCAATCAAGAGATCTGCTAAGCAAATACAATGTTATTTTCCCTAAAGGTGAAGTTGGTTCTTCATCTGAGGAAATATATCAAATTGTCAAAAAATTTAATTCTGAAGTGGTTGTAAAAGCTCAAATTCATTCTGGTGGAAGAGGTAAAGCTGGAGGTGTAAAGTTATGCAAAACTCCTGAAGATGCTAAAAAATTTGCAGATGATTTGATTGGCAAAAAAATAGTTACAAATCAAACAGATTCAGATGGAGTTATTGTAGAAAAACTTTTAGTAACTGAACTTACACAAATAAATAAAGAAATATATCTTTCAATTATTATAGATCCTGACATAGAAGGTCCTGTAATGATAGCCTCCTCAGAAGGAGGAATGGAAATTGAAAAAATTGCAGAAGACTCTCCTGAAAAAATAATTAAAATAGTGTTTGATCCAGTATTAGGATTAAAGCCATATCAGATAAGACAAATAACTAATTTGCTAGGTATTCCTAAAAAATCAGTTGGTCAATTTTATAATTTGGTTTCTAATTTATATAAAGCGTTTTTAGAAACTGACAGCACTTTGATTGAAATAAATCCATTAGTATTAGATGAAAAAGAAAATGTTATTCCTCTTGATTGCAAAATAAACATTGATGATGACACTCAGTTCAGGCAAAAGAGTATTTTTGAATTAAGGGATAAAAATCAAGAAAACCCTATGGAAACACGAGCTAAAGATTTTGATTTAGCCTATGTAAAATTAGACAAGGGTAACGTTGGTTGTCTGGTTAATGGTGCTGGTTTAGCAATGGCTACAATGGATGTTACTACAAAATCTGGGTGCTTTCCTGCAAACTTTTTAGATGTTGGGGGATCCACTGACAAAGATAAAATAAAAGAAGCATTTAGAATCCTTGTTTCTGATGAAAAAGTTGAATACTTACTTATAAATCTATTTGCTGGAATTGCAAGAGCTGACCTTATAGCAGAAGGAGTAGTAGAAGCCGCAGAAGAAACGTCTTTTAACTTGCCTATAATTGTATGCATGAGAGGTACAAACGCAGATATAGGTTTCAAAATATTAAATGATTCAAGCCTAAACATTCATATAGCAGAAAATTTAGGTCATGCCGCAGAACTTTTAACTTCAGTAAGTGGCGGGAAATAAAATGTTATTAGATAAAAAAACAAAAGTATTGGTTCAAGGTTTAGGTAAAGATGGAAGTTTTCAAGCAAAAAAATCTATTGAATATGGAACCAACGTAGTTGCATGTGTTCATCCAAATAGAAATGATCAATTATTTGAAGATAAGATTCCGTATTTTGAAACAGTAAAAGAAGCAGTTAGAAAAACTGGTGCAAACGCTGGAGTCATTTATGTTCCAGCTCCATTTGCATCAGATGCGATTATAGAACAAATAGATGCCGGTTTAGACCTAGTTGTATGCATTACAGAAGGAATCCCTGTACATGACATGGTTAAGGTGAAAAGTTACTTGAAAGGTAAAAAAACTAGATTAATTGGACCAAATTGCCCTGGAATAATATCACCTGAACTAGATATAAAAATTGGGATTATTCCAGGAAATATTTGTCAAGAAGGAAACGTTGGAGTAGTTTCTAGGTCAGGAACTCTTACATATGAAGCAATTTCTCAAATAGGAGATGCAGGGTTTGGTCAATCTTTATGCATAGGAATTGGTGGAGATCCTATACACGGGACAACATTTATTGATGCTCTAGAATTTTTTGAGCAAGATAAAAATACAGAATCTATTGTATTAATTGGAGAAATTGGAGGAACAAAAGAACAACAGGCAGCAGAATTTATTAAGAATAATGTAAGTAAGCCTGTTGTATTTACAATTGCAGGAACAACAGCTCCAAAAGGGAAAAGAATGGGGCATGCAGGAGCAGTCATAAGCGGGAAAATGGGACTTGCAAGTGAAAAAATCAAAAGTTTAAAAAATGCAGGTGCTCATCATGCTGATGACCCCTCAAAAATTGGAGAAACATTAAAAAAAATAAGCTCTTAAAATTTATTCTTCATCAGGTAAATTGTTTTTATTTTCTTCTTTCAATCTTTCAGTAATTTCGGATTTTTTCCATACATCAGATTTATTTTTATTTATTTGTTTATATAAATTTTTTCTATTAATTTTTTTGATTTTTTTATAATATTCTTCGTCGTCCATAGATTACCTCTAGTTTGATTATACTGAATAGCCTACAGAACCATCTGTTCGCATAGGAATATTTTTTTGCAATCGAGTAGTATATTTTTGTTTTTTTATTTGATCAAAATCAGCGTTAATACCTATCCCAACACAATCAGGCACTTTTATAAATCCATTTTTTCTAACCCAATCACTTTTTATATTTTGGTTTATAGAAGATTCGTCAATTGTAGAAAATTCCTGTGTAATAAAGTTTGGAATAGAAGTATCAATATTGCAAGAAGCTGCTGTTATGACTGGACCCAAATAATTATGTGAAACTACTGCTGAATGATAAGATTCTGCTATTGAGGCAATTTTTTTTACATGAGTAATACCACCTGCTAAACCTACATCAGGTCTAGCATATTGACTACCTCCAATTTCATACATTTCTCTAAATTCCCAAATGGTGTGCATTCTTTCACCATTAGCCATTGGTAAAGAAATTTTTTGAGCAATTTCAGACTGAGATTTAATTGAATCTATCTGTATAGGATCTTCATAAAATAAAGGATGAAATTCAAATAATTCCTCTGCCAAAGCAATAGCATTCATTGGACTTAATTTCCTATGAATTTCTAAAATAATATCTACTTCAACTCCAGCTCCTTCTCTTAGAGCAGAAACATTTTCTTTTGTTTCTTTGATTAATTGTGATAAAGACATTGATTGGTAACCATCAGGGAGAGGATCTATTTTTATTGCCGTAAAGCCTTCATTTACAGCATCTATAGCATTCAATCTTAATCCTTCGGCTGTAGTACCCTGATCTGCAGCATCTGGTCTATCACTTCCCATAAGAAGATGAAGTCTAATTTTATCTCTAACTTTTCCACCAAGAAGTTGCCATACAGGAGCTGAATAAAATTTTCCTTTAATATCCCATAAAGCTATATCTATGGCGCTTATAGCTGCAGTCAATATTGAGCCTCTAAATGGACCCATTCTATATAAGTATTGCCAATGATGTTCAATTTTTAGAGGATCTTCTCCAATCAAATAATCTTCAAAATTAGAAATAATTGAATGAGTTGCTTCCATATATCCCCAACAGGCTGATTGGCCTATTCCTTCTAAGCCATTATCCGTGATAATTCTAACAAAATGGCTATTTCCAGATAAAATAGATTCAATTTTTTCTATTTTCATTTTTTCATTCCTTAAGATTTTTTTTTTAAACTATCATATTTATTTTTTTTATTAATAGGATAGGATAATATTTCATTGAATCTAATACTAAAATAAATTATATGTACAAAGAATCATACATACATACAAATGATGTGGCTATTAATTTAGCATCTAGGGAAAATTCCAAGGCTAAAACAAATATATTTTTTGTTCATGGTTTTTTGGAAAGATGGCAATCTTGGATTCAGATAATGGACCTTATTCCAAAAAAATATAATGTTTTTTCTGTAGATTTGAGAGGATTTGGTAGATCAGGTAGAACATTAGATAGTCACAAAAGATCTACATGGGCTAAAGATATATCTGAAGTTATAAACATATTAGACTTAAAAAATGTTTTTTTAGTAGGACATTCCTTAGGTGGGCCAATTGTTTCTGCAGTTTCAAACTATAATAATGATCAAGTTTCAGGGGTAATATTAGAGGATCCTTTTTTAGGTTCTCAGCCAGTGGATAAAACAGGTAGAGCAAGTAGAGGAAAACTTGTAGCAGAAACTATAGACGAGTCTAAAAATTTGGAAGAAGCAATAAAAAAACTAATCAAACTAAGGCCTGATTGGAGAGATGATATACCAATAGAAATAGCTACGGCACGAAAATTAACTGATAAATATTTATTGCAAGTTCCAAGAAAATTTAAAGATGACTTTTCTATCGATGAAATATATAAAAAAGTAAAATGTAGGATAGTCCTAAATCATTCAAATCCTAATTATGGAGGAATAAATTCTCAAGAAAAGCTAGAAGTTTTAAAAGAAATCAACCCAAAAATTGAAATTTTAAATTGGGAAAAATCTGGTCATAATATTCATAGAGACTTTCCTAAAGAATTCTCCGAAAAATTAGTTGGCTACATAGAACAATGAATAATTTTATTGATATAAATAATAAAAAAATTTCATATGAAAAAATTGGAGTTGGTAATCCTATTATTTTTCTTCATGGAATAACAAGTTCTTCAAATACTTGGAATGATGTATTTAAGGATATAAGCAAAATTAGAACTATATACATGATAGATTTTAGAGGGCATGGCTTTTCAGATCATTTTAATAGTTATAAATGGACTGAATTTAGTGAAGATATAAAAAATTTCATTGATGAAATAGTAGGCTCTCCAGTAGATATTTTGGGGCACTCTTTAGGAGCTTGTGTTGCATCACAGGTAGCTGCATTATCTAAAAAAAATGTAAGAAGTATTATTTTAGAGGACCCGCCTTTTTTTCATCATAGGAGAGCAGGAAAGCAAGGAATTAGCAAAAGGTTCAACTACAATCTCTTATTATCAAAATCATATAATTCCAAAGAAGAAATACTAAAAATATTTAAAGATAACTCAAAATTATCGAATGTTAAGAATATAGAAAATATTGCTTCAAATTTAAGTCGCCTTGATTATAAAGTTTTAGAAGAAACTATAAACGGATCTGCATTAATTGGTTTCGATCCTGAAAAAATAATTAAGAAAATTTCAAATGTAAAAACGCTTTTATTGGTAGGAAATGAGAAAAAAACAGGTGATGTAATTATCAAAAAAGAAATAGATTTCATAACAAATAACATGAAAGATTTAAGTTTAAAAAAATTTGATTGTGGCCATAACATTCACGAAGAAAAAACAGAAGAATATAAGGAAGCTGTTATAAATTTTCTACAATGAAGGGAATGTGTAAAAGATTTGAATTATTATAATACATATCAAAGTAAAGACCCCTGCAATAATATCATCCCCCAAAACTCCATAAGCTTTAGGTAATTTTTCAAATAAATTTATTGGAAAAGGTTTAAAAATATCAAAAAATCTAAAAATAAAAAAAGAAAGTAATAAAGCTATAAAATTAAAATCTATAAATATCATTGGTATAAACATGCCTACCCATTCATCAAAAACAACATGATGAGGATCAGGATTTTCTATTGTAATTGTTCTATTGATAGTAAAAATACCTATAGGTAAATAAAGTAATAATATTATTAAATTAATGATAAAAAAAACACTCGTACTCAAATTAAAAATATCTACTAAAAGATACTTTGAAAAAATAAAATATATCAAACAAACTAAAGCAGCCCAGCTCCCCCCTCCTCTTAATGGGAAATAACCAATGAAAAAAACGGTTGAAATAAGATTTGATATGGATTTATAGTTCTTATTATTCATGATAATTATTAAGTATTATTAATCCAAGATATTGAATCTAAAGTATTTTTATAAGGTTTATATTCACAACCAACCCATCCTTCATACTGTATTTCATCAAGTATTTGAAAAATTTTAGAATAATTTATTTCGCCTGTGCCTGGCTCGTTTCTTCCAGGATTATCCGCAATTTGAATATGTCCAATTTTATTTATAAGTTTGGATATCGTTCTTACTAAATCTCCTTCCATGATTTGCATATGATAAACATCATAAAGCAGATAAGCATTCTCATGGTTTAATTTTTCTAACAATTCAATCCCTTGAGTTGATGTGTTTATAAAAAACCCTGGTTGATCAACAATGTTAATAGGCTCTATAAGTGCCATGATATTTTTTTCAAATAATTTTTGTGAAGCAATTTTTTGATTGTGAATTAATGTTTGATATATTTCTTCATCATCAAATCCTTCAGGTTTTGTGCCAATTCCAGTATTTATACCTAAGCAACCTAGACTTGAAGCATATCTTAATCCCAAATCTAATCTTTCTAAAAAAAGATCTTTTCTATCTGGTCTTAATGCAATGTTAGCTAAATTAGTATCAGGATCCATCACTGGCAGATTGATAATAACATGCTTCAAATTATATTTTTCTAGTTTCTCATTTATTTGGTCAATTTCAAGAGAATAAGGTGCTTGTAATTCGACTCCCTTAAACCCGGCTTTTGCTGCTTGTTCGTATCTGTCAATCAGATCATATTCATTGAACATAAACTGAAGATTTGCTTCTAATTTAACCATTTTATTCCGTTAGTTTTTTAATCCAATCTAATCCATCTTCAGTAGAATTTAAAGGAGCATATTCGCATCCAATCCATCCATCATAGTTTTCTGATAAAAACGAGAATATATTTTTGTAATTTATTTCGCCTGTTCCAGGTTCATTTCTTCCAGGATTATCCGCAATTTGAATATGGCCAATTTGAGATTTATTATTTTGAAAAGTTCTTATTAGATCGCCTTCCATTATTTGCATGTGATAGATATCAAACTGAATTTTTACATTTTCTTTATTCACTGAATCAACTATTTGTTTGCAATGATTTGTTGTTGAAACAAAATAGTTAGGAGCATCAATTAAATTTAATGCTTCCACTAAAACATTAATTCCTTTATCCTTTGTTTGTTCAGAGGCATAAATTAAATTTTCAATTAGAGTTTCATTCAATTCTTTAGTTGTAAATTTACCATTATCAATACCAACCAGAACTGTAAGTCTTTTACATCCTAATGTATCAGCGTATTCTACAGCCTCATGTACCCCTTCTTGAAATTCAGATTTTCTATCAGGAAATATAGCTATTCCTCTATCTCCTCCAGCAAAATCACCTGCAGGGAAATCAAATAATATTTGCTCTAAACTATTATTAACTAACTCATTTTTTATATCTTCTTTTTTGAAATCATATGGAAATAAATACTCAATACCTTTGAATCCAAATTCAGAAGCTGATTTAAATCTCTTTATAAAATCTTTTTCTGTATAAAGCATTGATAAATTTGCTGCAAAATTAATCACCATCATTCTCCTTATTTATTATATTTGGTTGAATTTTATAAAAGTTAGTTTCCTCTTCAAATATTTTCGCAATTCGCAATACATTTAAGTCATCTAACTTTTTACCTACTATTTGTATCCCTGTAGGAAGTCCTTTTATAAATCCTCCTGGAATACTTATGCTTGGGCAACCTGTAGCTGTTATTGCATAACAAAGCCCCATCCAATCAATATATGTTTCAAGCTCTACTCCGTCAATTTCTTTGATGTACTCAATATTTTTATCAAAGGGCAAGACACTAGTTGAAGGCAAAACAAGAAAATCATATTTTTCAAAAAATTCTGCTATATTTTGATCTATAACTGATCTCTGAGATTCAGCAAGTGCTAGATCGGTTCCTTTTAATTCAAGCCCTTTCTCAACATTCCAAATTATGGTATCTTTCATAAGATTTCTATTTTTTACTATGTGTTCTTTGTGAGCATTAGCAAATGTATAGGCCCTATAAGTTTGAAAAACATTATCAACATTTTCTAGATTAGGAAAGGATTCTTCCATAATAAATCCTATTTTGGAAAAAATTTCAATTGAACTACTAAAAGCTTCTTTTATTTCTTGGCTAACAGGATAAATTCCAAGATTATGAGTATAAGCAATTTTTATTTTCTTTGGATCAGGCAACTTGATATCAAGGAATCTTTCTGAAGGTTCATTAATACTGTTACCTATTCGATTGTCATATCCTGCCATGCAAGATAAAAGAATTGATAAATCATCTATATTTCTAGCCATAGGACCATTAACACTCATCATATTATATGTAATATCCGCAGGTAGTTGCGGAATTGTTCCTATAGAAGTTCTAAACCCTACAACATTATTCCAAGCTGCCGGATTTCTTAATGATCCTCCCATATCACTTCCTTGAGCCATAGGCACCATTCTCATAGCCAAGGCAACTCCTGCTCCTCCGCTGGATCCACCTGCAGTTTTGGAAAGATCATAAGGATTAAATGTAGTTTTAAATACGTCATTAAATGTATGTGAACCTGCTCCGAACTCAGGAGTATTACTTTTTCCAAGTATTAAAGCCCCTGATTCTTTTATTTTCTGTACAACTAAATCGTCATCTTTAGGAATAAAATCAGAATATATTCTTGATCCCATAGTTGTACGTATTCCAGCAGTTTTATTTAAGTCTTTTATAACAATGGGAATTCCTGATAAGGGTTTATCGAAATTTTTTAATTTATCGAGCTTTCTTGCATTATCTAATGCAAAATCAGGAGTAAATGTACAAACTGCATTAGTTTTGGAGTCAAATTTTTCAATTTGATCAATATGAATATTAACTAATTCTTCAGCAGAAATATCACCTGAAATAATTAACTCTTTCATATCTTTGATATTTAGATTTAATATTCTATTTTTTTCTATATTTGAAAAATTATTCATTACCACCAAACTTTTCCATCAATATCATTTGCTATTTCAGAAAATTCTTTCTCATATATTCCACTAGACAAATATTTCCATCCACCATCAGCAAAAATCGTTACTATGACTGAATTTTCAAGTCTTTTAGACATCTTTACACATGTTGCGAGAGTTGCTCCTGATGAAACTCCTACAAATAATCCATGAGTTTCCATTACTTTTTTAGTCCAATAAAATGATTCTTCAGCTTCTACCATTATTCTTCCATCTAATTTATCTAAATCTAAAATTGGAGGAATATAACCATGTTCTATAGATCTTAATCCTTGTACAACATCGTCTGGATGAGGGGCTGTTGCAATTATTTTTATTGAATCGTTAAATTCTTTTAACCTTTTTCCTACGCCCATTAATGTTCCTCCGGTTCCAAGACCTGATACAAAATGAGTAACATTTGGCATTTGTTTGGTTATTTCTAATCCTGTTGTATAGTAATGAGCTTTTATACTAGCTTGATTACCATATTGAAAAGGCATGAAATATTCAGGATTTTCTGCAGAGATTTTTTGAGCAAGCTTTATTGAGCCATTAGTACCTTCTTTTCCTTCAGAAAAAATTATGTCTGCTCCAAAAGATTTCAGTAGAGAAACTCTTTCTTGGCTAACAGAATCTGGCATTACTGCAATCATTTTGTAGCCTTTTATTTTTGCTATCATTGCAAGACCTATACCTGTATTTCCAGAGGTAGGTTCAATTAATGTTTGCCCTTTTGTAATTTTACCTTCCTTCTCAGCATCAAAAATCAAGCATTTAGCTACTCTATCTTTTATAGATCCAGTAGGATTTTCACTTTCTAATTTTGCAAATATTTTCACAGAAGAATTTTGACTTAGTGAAGATAAATCTACAAGACTTGTATTCCCAATGTTTTTTAGCTGACCAGTAGTAAAATTATTTATGTTTAATTTTGTTTCCATAGTTCAGCTAACAACTTTTACACCACAAAATATTTCGTAATCTATTAATTCTGTTACTTCAGGATTATTACCACATAGCTTACAGTTTGGATTTTGTCTTACTTTTATTTCTCTAAATTCCATACCTAAAGCTTCTATTAGCAGCATTCTACCTGCAAGAGGCTCTCCAACGCCTAAAATTATTTTTATAGTTTCTAAGGCTTGTATAGATCCTACTAATCCAGGTAGAGCACCAATAACTCCAGCTTCAGCACAACTTGGAACTTCTCCTGGTGGCGGTGGATCAGGGAAAATACATCTGTAACATCCTTTCCCTGGTATGTAGGTGGTTGCTTGGCCATCAAAAATTAATATAGCTCCATCTACTAATGGTTTCTTTAATAAAAATGCAGCATCGTTAACTAAATACCTTGTAGCAAAATTATCTGCTCCGTTTATTACTATGTCGTAATTTTTCATTATTTCAAAAGCATTAGAAGAATTTATAGGTTCTTCATGAATAGTTACATTAACATCAGGATTATGTTCAGTTAGAGTTTCTTTGGCAGATTCAACTTTCCTTTTCCCTACATCTGAGTCAGTATGCAAAATTTGTCTTTGAAGATTTGAAACATCCACTACATCAAAATCTACAATACCAATATTCCCTACTCCAGCTAATGCTAAATATAATGAAACAGGAGACCCTAAACCTCCAGCTCCTATTACCAAAACTTTTGAATCTAAAAGGGCTCTTTGCCCTCTACTTCCTACATTAGGCATTATAAGATGCCTACTATATCTTTCCACTTGTGATGGATTTAATGGTGTTATTGACATTTTTTTCTCCAAAATATTATAAAAAAAAACCCCCTAAGTTGGGGGTTCGAACAATTATTAAACTATATTATCAATAGCTCGAACAAAGAGTATTGCAACAGTTAAATATATTTGTGTTTAAATAATTCATATGATCATTATATATAAAAAAGATAAAATTTATATTGATTAAATTATGAATAAATATAAAAATACAAACATAAATTTTATATTCAAGGAGTAAAAATATGCCATCCGGACAAAGACTTGAAGGAAAAGTAGCAATTGTCACAGGTGCAGGGACTAGGGGAGAAATAGCAGGAACAGGACAAGCTGCAGCGATATTAATGGCAAGAGAAGGAGCTAAAATTTTACTCTGCGACATAGACCTAGAAAGAGCTGAAGAAACCTTGGATGTTATAGAAAAAGAAGGTGGAACAGGAAAAATTTTTATAGGTGATGTTACTTCTGAAAAAGATTGCGAAGCAATGATTAATGAAGCAGTAAAACAATTTGGCAAACTAGATATTTTATTTAATAATGTTGGGGGGCCAGGCGGAGGAATGGTAACAGAAATAGAAGAAGAAGATTGGCATAGATCTATTGATTTAAACATGAAAAGTGCTGTAATGGGCTCAAAATATGCAATTCCTGCAATGGAAAAATCAGGAGGGGGTTCAATAATAAACGTATCTTCAATAGATGGAACCCAAGCAGGATCTACCAGAAATGTTCCTTATTCTATTTCAAAAGCTGCAATTTCACATCTTTCAAGAATAATGGCAGTGCATCATGGAAGACAAAATATTAGGGTAAATTGTGTAGCCCCTGGGCATGTTTATGGAGCTTTTCCAAATAGATTCAAAAAAATGGATGATGAATGGAGAGATTTAAGAAGGAAAGCTGGACCATTAGGGACAGAAGGAACAGCCTGGGATGTTGGATGGGCTGTTGTTTACTTGGCTAGTGATGAAGCTAAATGGATAACAGGTGTTGTACTTCCTGTTGATGCAGGTGTTCAGGCAGCATCTCCATTATCAATGTGGGATGATCTAAATGACGAAGGTGGGCCTAAAACAACTATTGAATATTAGATTTCATATATAGATTCTGCATTCTTATAAAAAAATGCTTCTCTCTCATCCTTTGATAATTTTTTTGTTAACTCTTTATAGGAATCAATTACTTTTTTATAGCTACTGTAAAGACTATCTACTGGCCAATTAGTTGCAAAAATAATTCTAGAAATTCCAAATAACTCCATACATGTATCAACATAAGGAGAAATTGAGTCTATTGTCCAATTATGGTCTCCCATGCCAAGTCCAGATATTTTACAAATGATATTTTCTATTTTTGAAATTTTACCCATTCCATTTTTCCAATTTTCAAAATATTCTTTAGTACGAAAATCTGGATTACCAGCATGATCTAAAACAATCTTTATATTCGGAAAAGATATTGCAAGATCTGCAAGTTTTTCCATTTCATCCCATCTAACAGCAACACTAGAAATCAATCCATATTCTTCTTGTAATTTAAACCCTCTTCTAAAATCTTTATTTATAAGATAATCTCCATAAGAAAAATCTCTTATGCCCTTAAAATGTTTAAATTCTAGATGCCTTTCTATAATTTTTCTTGCATCAGAAGACCTTAAATCAACGTGCCCGACTATTGCATTTGGGATTCCAGTTTTTGCATAAACTTCTTCTAGCCATTTTGTTTCTTCAACTGGATCTTCAGAACCAATAGCAGCCTGGACATGTATAGCTTTTTTCATTCCTAATTTTGAAGCTTCATTTAAAAAATCATTGGCAAGATAATTTCTTGTTCCAAGCTCTCTGAGAGGTAAATCTTCATCAGGCTGCCAATGTCCATAGTGTAATTTAGGATGATTCATATCGTAAAAATGAACATGTGAATCAATAAATACAAAATCTTCCTTAGTCAATTGTTGCTCCTCCATCAATTACTAATTCTGTTCCTGTTACATAAGAGGCTTCATTTGAGGCTAAAAATAAGGCGCCATATGCAATTTCTTCAGGAACACCATTTCTTTTTAAAAGAGCATCATTTCCAAAATCTTCATATGCTTTTTCAGGATCAAGTCCTAAAGATTCAATGTGCTGGTCTGTTGCTCTTGTTCGAATAGAACCTGGGCATATAGAATTGACCCTTATATTATATTTTGCTAGATCCATTGCTAGACATTTACTTAATTGAATTACCGCACCCTTTGAAGTGTTATATGGAACAAATTCTGGCTGAGCTATAAATGAAGAAACTGAAGCAATATTTATGATATTACTATCTTTATTTTTCTTCATGGATTCCAAAGATTCACTTACACAATTTGCATATCCTATTACATTAACACCTAGAACTTTATCCCAGTCAGATTTATTAATGTCCTCTATTTTTCCAAAAACAAAAGCCGCTGCATTATTTACTAAAATATTAATATCTCCATATTCCTCAATAGCCTTTTTAACCATATTTTGAACTGAAGAAATGTCAGATGTATCAACTTTTATATACTTAGCATTTCCAGACGCATTAGTAATATTTTCGACAGTTTGTAATCCTGAGTCTTCTTCTATATCAGCAACAATAAGATTAGCTCCTTCTTTTGCAAAAATTTCTGCAATAGCTCTACCAATCCCATTTCCACTTCCGGTAACTATAACGTTTTTATTTTTTAATCTCATTTTTTTCTCCTAGTTAAAATAAATTAATCTATATGAAATACTTCTTCAAGTTCAAGCATTGATTGATCTGGAGCTGCTCCTTCAGGAATTTCAAAATAAGGAGACATCAAATCTTGCCATTTTTTATTTATTGCTTCTTTTGACATCCCTTCTAATGAACTTAAAAAAGAATCTTTAGCTTCAAAATACCCAAACATTAAACCATCTTTTCTCATAAATAAAGAGTAATTATGCCAACCGTTACGAGTTAATGCTGACTTCATTTCTGGCCAAACATTTTTATGGTGAATCTTATATTCTTCGATATAATCTTCGCGAACCTTAAGAATAAAACCAATCCTTTTCACAAAGAGGCCTTTCGAGCTAATTAAATAAATTTAGAAATTTAGATAAAAGAAACATCTTTGGTATTCAAACTTGATTGTCTGTCGGCTAAGTCTTGAATTGAAATATTACTTAGATGATCTAAGAGTACAGCTTCCACACCTATCCACAATTCCCTTTGGCTGCATGCATCTGTATGTATGCAAACATCTTCATTATGAATGCATTCAATAGGAGATAAAGTATAATCTAATAGTTTGATTATTTGTGACACAAATAATTTTTTTGGATCAGTTTTTATCTTATGGCCACCCAAAGGTCCTCTACTTGACTCAATAATTCCTTCTTTTTGTAGTTCATTAGAAATTCTTTGAAGAAATTTCAAGGGAACACCTTGATCTTTGGATACTTCTTCGGTCTTAATTAGACCTTTATCTTTATTGACTGAAAGGTATACTAACAATCTCAAAGCATAATCTATTTTCATTGGTATTAACATACTTATATATTAGCATATCTGTCATAATTAGTTGATTTTAGATGTTTTTCAAGTTATATGCTTTTAAAAAAATTATACAATTAAGAAGTCTGCTTAAATTTGGATAAATTAAGAATTGGGAAAGTAATGGCTGAAGAAATAATCTTAGAAACAGAAAAAAGAAATACTTTTGGAAAAAAGAATAAATCCTTAAGGTCAACAGGGGTTATACCTGTAAACATGTATGGATTAGGCGATTCTGTGAGCTTACAGGTTAAAGAAGACACTTTATATAAAACTCTTAAAGAAGCAGGTTATACAACTCCTATAAAAATTTCCGTTGATGGAAAAAATGAGACATATACACTTGTTAGAAATGTAGATAGACATCCTGTAACAGATGCTCTAGTTCATGTAGACTTTCTTAGAGTAGATATGGAAAAAGAAATTGAGGTTCAAGTTCCAGTATTGCTTATCAATCAAGATGATGCTCCTGGAACAAGAGGTGGAGCAGGTGTTGTTACTCAAGGTGTTTATGAAGTAACTATCCTTGCTAAGCCATTAGAAATACCTTCCGAATTACAAGCAGATTGCTCGATACTTGAAAATCTAGAAATGTATGTTTTAGCGAAAGATTTAGATATACCAGAAGGAGCCGTTTTGACTTCTGACGAAGAAGCTCAAATAGCGTGGATTCAACCTCCAAGAGTACAGGAAGAGGAAGTTGTTACTGAAGCTGTTGAAGGTGAAGAAGGTGCTGAAGGTGAAGAAGGTACCGAAGGTGCAGAAGGCGCCGATGCTGAATCAAGTGATTCTGAAGAATCTACTGAATAAAATAAATTCTTTTTGTTGAGAATTTTAAATTAATTTTTGTTAAAATTTATTAAAATTAGTTGATTGAGAATAGCATGTTTTTTGAAAATGTAAATGAAGCTCCTAAAGATCCGATACTGGGCTTAACTGATGAATTCAACAAGGACACAAATCCTAAGAAAGTAAACTTAGCTGTAGGTGTTTATCAGGATGATAATGGAATAACATCAACTTTTGAATCTGTTCTTGAATCTGAAAAAATACTTCTTGATATGAATATTTCTAAATCATATAAACCTATAGACGGTGACAAAGACTTTCTTAAACAATCAATTCAAATGGTTCTAGGAGAAAAAATATTTAAAAATAGCCGATTTAGTCCTATAGCGCTTAATACTCCAGGAGGAACAGGCGCTCTGAAATTAGTTTCAGAGTTTTTAAATACTTTTTCTAGTAAATCTACAGTTTGGTTTAGTAATCCTACATGGCCAAACCATCAACCTATTTTCGAAGCATCTGGATTTGAAACAAACAGTTATGAATATTTTGATAAGGAAAACAATATTGTAGCTTTTGAAGAAATGGTAAAAAGCATAGAAAAAATTCCATCAGGAGATATTATTGTATTGCATGGATGCTGCCACAATCCTACTGGTTGTGATTTAAGCGATGATCAATGGGAAGTACTAGCTTCTATAATTAAGAAAAATAACATTATAACTATCTGTGACTTTGCATATCAAGGTTTAGGAGATGGTGTAGATGAAGATGCATCTGGAGTAAGAATCCTTTCTGAAAAAGTAGATGATCTTTTTATTTGCTCAAGTTACTCTAAAAATTTTGGTTTATATAGCGAAAGAGTTGGGTGCTTAATATATAAAAGTGCAGATGAGCAAAAATCTGAAAAAATATTAAGTCAACTTAAGAAAACAGCTAGAACAATATACTCTAACCCTCCTGCTCATGGTTCTGAAATTGTAAAAATAATACTAAATGATGAATATCTTAAAAATTTATGGCTAAAAGACTTAAGTGGTTTACGAAACAGAATAAAAGAAATGAGAGTATCTCTAAACTCTAATCTTATTGAATTAGGCTGTAATAAAGATTTTTCTTTTATCGTTGATCAAAACGGTATGTTTAGTTTCAGCGGTATAAGTAAAGAAGATGTACATAAATTAAGAAATGAATACTCAATATATATAGTTGATTCTGGCAGAGTAAATATAGCTGGTATTACAAGTAAAAATATCAATTATATTAGTGAAAGTATCAATAAAATAGTTTAGTTTTCTAAAGTTCTCCTTCAAGGCTTTGAAAAACCAACCCTGCAGGAGGCTTCGGAAGAAAATTTGTTACTTTAGGGGGTAAAACCTCTCCAGATTGAACTGTTTTTACAAAATCTTTCATAGGTATAGGCCTCATAATAAAGACTATAATTTTGTCATTAATTTGTAATTGATTATTAATTTCATCAAGATCTGTTTCAAAAGAAATATTATCTTCAAAATTATTATTAAATTTTTCTTGCAGAAATTCATCATGAAGAAAAGAATAATCATTATTTTTTGAAGTATTATTGTTTGAATAAGAGTACAAATTTATTTCAGATCCTTCTTTAATTATTATCCCAAAACTAATCTGATTATTATTTTCTATAATTGATTTATAAAAAGATCGTAGAAATTTTGTATCTTCAAGTACAATATTTTTTTCTATAGATGAAATATTTTTATCTGAAATAATCTCCTTTATATATTTAGAAATATTTTTATCTGATTTTATGTACCTATGATACGAACGAGTTACTAAACCTGGTTCATTCATAGAAATAAGTTGAATCATTCTGTAATTTATTGATTCATTTTCTTCAATAGTTCTATATTTATTTATTTTTGATAGATATCTCAACCCTGCTTCATATCTATGGTGTCCATCTGCAATATATATTTTAGATTTATTAAAATTATTTGTTATCAAAGAAATAGTTCCTTTATCTGTGACTCTCCAAACTTTTATTTTTTGCAAATAATCTGGCTCTATATCAATATAAGGCTTTTTACCCGATATAGACTTTACTAAATTGGCTATAGTTTCTCTAGAATCATCCTCATAAAGACAAAGTAATGGGCTATAGTTTGATTTTGCAACTTCCATCAATTTTTGCCTATCTTCTACCCACTCTTCTCTGGTTTTTTCATGCGGTATGACAACTTTATTTTTGTATTCTTCAACTTTTATTGCACAAATAAACCCTTTTCTTGTAATAACTTGATCTCCAAATTTAAATTCTTCTTCTGTTACATAAATAGATGGAGTATCATCTTGGGTTAGAACTTCATTTTTTAACCAAGAGTTTTGAATTTCAGCTGCAGAAAAATACGGGTCTTCATACATGCCTCTAATTCCAAGTTCTAATCTAACTGTATTATATTCAGAAATTTTATAGAGCTTTTCTTGCAAAGTTTCAGATATGCTATCAAAAGGAGGACATACATTTTTAGTAAGATCTCCAGAAATTTCTTGATTATACCTAATGCCCTTAAAAGGTCTTAATTGCGCCATAATTTATATAAAGAAAGTTTGTATATCAAATAGAATATCAGAAAGATTATTAAAAATAATAATTATGTTTAGAAAATTTTTTATAGTTTTATTATTTATATTTGTTTCATGTTCTTCTCAGGCACCAGAGACTGTTGAGGTAATAAAAACTGTCGTTGACGATTCTCAAATAAATTCATTAAATGTTGAATTGAATCAACTAAATAATGAGTTGATAACAGCTGAAAGAAACTACAATGACAAAGTTGGTTATTTAGAAAATGAAATTAGCTCAATCAATAATAAATTAGCTGAAGCTGAAGAACAAAACAAAATTTCTAGATACGAACAATTGGATGCTAATGATAAATTAATTGCTTCAAATTCAAATTTAAATGATTCTTTAAATGAATTAAAATTAGAAAATGAAAGCTTAATTGATGAAATAAGCAGCCTTACAGAAAAGTATAATTTAGAAACTGAAAGTTTAAATCAGCAAATTTATGGTATTTCTAAATCATTAAATGCTCAACTGGCAATTAAGAATAATGAAATACGGCAGTTAAAATCAGCAAGATTAATTGAAGTAGAAATTACTGCAACTCCTACTATAACTCCAACACCAACGCTTACTCCTACTCCTACTGCAACTCCTACAATGACTCCTACTCCTACAATGACTCCTACTCCAAGACCTGGTATCACTCCAACTCCTACACCAATAATGCCTACAGCTACTCCTTTTCCAACTCCTACCCCAAGACCAACCGCTACGCCGATTCCTGTATTTGTAGGTGAATATCAAGCATTTAACTCTACAGAATTAGAATTCCCTATGGAAAATCCTATTGGAAAAATGGCAGGTAAAATTGAGAATTTCAACTTATCAAGTGGAGAGATCGAAATAAAAGGCATAGAAGGTAAAGCAGTAAGAGATTCGAACAATAATGGAGATCTAACTGATGAGTTTAGTCCTTTCGTAATATGTAGTAATGAAATCGATATAAGTTTGGCCCCAAATGGAATGTTCAATTCTAAATGTAAAGATGGAAGAAATGCAATAATAATATCTATTGAGATTATTTCCGTTGATAATGGATCTGTTAAACCTTGGCAATTTTGGAAAAAAGTTACTCCTGAAATCACAATTAAATCTAATGAGTTTGTTAATAATCAACAGCTTCATTTTGCTTATAATACCAACCTAGATATTTCAAAGTTTTCAACTAGTTATTTCTCTTCAACAACTATATATAACGATCCCGGATCATTAAAAATAAAGTCATCACATAATATGCCAATGATGATTAAAGATTTTGACGGAAATGGGAATATAACTGATTCTGATTGGTATAGAGTAAATGTTACTGATGAATTCAATAATCCTGTTTATGACTCTGCAACAGGCAGAGATCTTTCTGAATTCTTTAAAGTAACATCTCCATCTTCATGTAATGACCCTAGTATAACTATGTTGTACACGGGAAATTCTGAAAACATATATGATCAATATCCCATGTTTGATTTTTTCTATTTTGGAATTGAACATTTTATAGAAGAGTATATTTGGGATAACTATCAAGAATCTGGATATTCTCAAACTGCTGATCTTTGCCAATAAATTTAATAAGAATATAGTAATAGAAACTAATAAAATCTATAATTTGAATTAGAACTATTTATATTTTTTATGACATCTAAAGAAAATAACAACAGGATAAAAATTCTTATAAAAGAGCTAACTGAAGCTAATAAAGAATATTATATTGAGGAGTCTCCTTCTTTATCAGACTTTGAATATGACAAAAAATTCTCTGAGCTCTTAGATCTTGAAAAAAATAATCCTGAATTGATAACTCCAGAATCTCCAACTCAAAGAGTAGGCTCAAATCCTGCTTTAGACTTCAATCAGGTTACACATTCAATTCCTATGCTTAGTTTGTCTAATGTGTTTGGAGGAGAAGAAATGGAAGATTGGATAGAAAGAACGTCTAAAGCTGCAGATCAAGATATCTTTCCATTAGTTTGTGAACTGAAAATAGATGGTTTAGCCGTTTCAGTCAAGTACGATAATGGAAAAATATTTCAAGGTGCAACAAGAGGAAATGGAATAGAAGGAGAAGATATAACAAACAATGTTAAAACTATTAGATCTATTCCACTTTCAATAGAAGATATTAATGGAATAGAAGTAAGAGGAGAAATATATTTTCCAAATTCTAAATTTAATAAGTTTAATTCTGAAAGAGAAACTGAAGGTTTAAGCACCTTTTCTAATCCTAGAAATGCTGCATCTGGTTCTGTCAGGCAGTTAGATTCTAAAGAAACATCTAAAAGACCTTTAGATATTTTTTTCTATAGCTTGTATAACTTAGATGGCGAAGAAATCTTTGATTCTCAATATGAGTCTTTAGTAAAAATGAAAAAATTAGGATTTCGAACGAATAAAAATTATAAAAAAATAAATAATAAAAAAGAACTATTTGAATACATAGAACTTTGGTCTAAAAATAGATTTGATTTAGATTACGGAACTGACGGAATTGTAATAAAAATAGATAATACTGAAATTCAAAATAAACTTGGAAGTACAGGAAGAACTCCAAAATGGGCTACAGCATATAAATTCCCTCCTGAAATAGTAGAAACAAAAATAAAAAATATCAACTTTAATGTTGGTAGAACAGGAGTTTTAACACCCTGGGCTGAATTAGAACCGGTATATATAGATGGAGTAAAAATAAGCAGAGCAACTCTTCATAATAAGGATGAAATAGAAAGAAAAGATATCAGAGAAAAAGATATAGTTGAATTGCAAAGAGCAGGGGAAGTAATACCTCAGATATTAAAGGTATCTGAAAAAAACAAAAGAGATTCTGATTCACAGAAATTCATATTTCCGAAATTTTGTCCAGATCCATGTAATAGCGAATTGCTTCACTCAGAAGATGAAGTATCGGTAAGATGCATGGATTCATCATGTCCTAATAAATTTGAAAGACTTCTACAGTATTTTGCTTCAAAAAACTGTATGGATATTGAGGGTTTAGGGTCTAGAATTTGCAGTATCTTATTCAAAGAAAAACTTATTACAAGTCTTGATGAAATTTATTTACTAAAAAATAAAAAAAATGAATTATTAGACATTGAAGGTTTTGGAGAAGTAAGCATTGAAAAACTTTTTGAAAGTATAGAAAACTCCAAAAATAAATCATTTAGTAATTTAGTAACCTCTTTTGGAATTGAGGGCGTTGGCGTAGAAATTGCAGACTTAATAACAGAAAATGTATCAAATTTAATAGAAATAAAAGAATACTCAAAAGATCAAAGTAGCTTTAGAGACTTTTTAGAAAATATTGATGGGATTGGCCCTATAGTCGCAGAAAAAATAATTCTTTGGTTCAAAGAAGATAAAAATATTGATCTTATTGAGAAATTTATAGACTTAAATATAGGAACAAAAATAGCACAAAAACAATATTCATCTAACTCCCTTGAAGGAAAAACATTTGTTGTTACAGGTTCTTTTGATAAATACAGCAGAAATGATATTGAAACTATAATAAAAGATAATGGAGGAAAAGTTACTAGCAAAGTATCATCTAAAACAAATCACTTGATATTGGGAGCAAATCCTGGGTCAAAATTAGATGATGCTCAAAATAATAATGTAGAAATATTGGATATATCAGATTTTTTAAATTTGATTTCTAGCTAGAGAGTAATATGAATAATTGGTTAATTTTGGGTCTTGGAAATCCTGATAAAAAATACGAAAAAACAAAACATAATGTTCCTTGGTGGGTTTTGGATATTTTAGAGAAAAAATTTTCTGAGAATAAACAATACGAAAAGAATGAGAAAAATCATTTCGAAGTTCGCTTAGATTTTGATCAATTCAGTGTGTACCTTATTTATCCTTCTACATATGTAAATAACTCAGGTATAGCTATGAAAGATCTAATTCAAAAGGAAAAATTTTCTATAGAAAAAACAATAGTTATTTCTGATGATATTAGGCTAGAAGAAGGCAGATTAAGAATTCGTAGAAAAGGAAGTAGTGGTGGGCACAATGGATTGAATTCAATCATAAACCACATAGGAACAGAAGAATTTTTAAGACTAAAGATTGGTGTAGGTATGCCTCATGAAAATGAAGATCAAATAAAATTTGTACTTTCAAAAGTAAAAAATTTTGAATTAGTAAATAAAAGCTGTATAGAAGCTGCTGAAGCTTGCATAAGTATTATCGAAGAAGGAACAAAAATAGCCATGGAAAAATATAATGGAGTATAAAAAATGAGTAAATTATTTGAACCAATAAAAATAAGAGAAGAGAATATTCGAAATAGATCTTGGGTTTCGCCAATGTGTCAGTATTCTTCTGAGGATGGCTTCTCTAATAATTGGCACATGGTTCATTTAGGATCTAGAGCAGTTGGAGGCGCAGGATTAGTTATGACTGAAGCCGCAGCAGTAGAACCTGAAGGGAGAATAAGTCCATGGGATTTGGGAATATGGAAAGATGAACATATTTCTGGATTAAAAGAAATTACTAATTTTATTGCATCACAAGGATCTACTCCTGCAATACAAATTGCTCATGCTGGTAGAAAAGCATCTACAAAAAGACCTTGGCAAGGTAGGGGCAAAATCCTAAAAGAAGATGGAGGATGGGTGCCTAAAGGCCCTAGTGCAATTGCATTTGATGAAGAATCTCAAGTTCCTGAAGAGATGTCGAATGCAGAGGTTCAAAAGATTATTGATAAATTTGTTTCTGCAGCTCAAAGATCTGTAGAAGCTGGATTTAAATGCATTGAACTACACTTGGCGCATGGATATTTAGCGCATGAATTTTTTTCTCCTATATCAAATACTCGAGAAGATGAATATGGGGGTAATTTTGATAACAGAACAATTTTTGGTGTTGAAATTGCAAAAAATATACGAAAAGAAATTGGAGAAAAGATTCCTCTAATAGCAAGGATTTCTGTTACTGAATATCATAATAATGGATGGGATACAGACTCCTCTATAAGGTTATCTAAAAAGCTAAAAGATGCTGGAGTGGATATGATTGATTGCTCTTCAGGAGGAAATTATTCGGAACAAAAAATTGAACTTGGTCCTGGCTATCAAGTTCCATTGTCTAAAAGCATTAAAGAAAAAGCTGAAATACTTACAGGAACAGTTGGATTGATAACTGAAAACAGGCATGCTGAAGAAATTTTAGAAAACGGAGAAGCAGATGTTATCTTCTTAGGCAGAGAATTATTAAGAAATCCATACTGGAGTCTATATGCAGAAGGTGAAATAGAAAAATGGCCTGTTCAATATCAAAGATCTTTTGAAGGTTCAAATAAAATAAATTATATTAGAGAAACCTAAATTGTCTCAAATCCAGTGTAAGGAACGAGCACCTCTGGAATAACTATAGATCCATCTGGCTGTTGCCCATTTTCTATTATGGCAACCCATATTCTAGGTAAGGCTAATCCTGATCCATTTAATGTATGGGGGAATGATGTAGGTGAAGATTGAGTTTGTTTATATCTAGTGTTGTTTCTCCTAGTCTGAAAATCAAAACAGTTAGAAATTGAAGATACTTCTAACCACTCTTTTGATCCCGCTGCCCAAACCTCAATATCAAAAGTAATACCAGATTGAAATCCTATATCTCCAGTGGACAATTGAATCAGTTTAGAGGCTAGACCTAATCTATCACATAAAGTTCTTGCATGTTCGATCATTTTATCTAAATCTTGCATAGAATTTTCAGGTTCTACAAACTTAAACATTTCTACTTTAAAAAATTGATGCACCCTCTTGATACCCCTAATGTCTCTACCTGCAGAAGTATGTTCTTTTCTAAAACTTGGAGTTCTTGCTACATAACTTAATGGCAACATTTCAGGCGATATAATTTTACCTTGATGTAATGCATTTAAAGAAACTTCAGCAGTTGGTATTAACCACAAATCAGTTTCTTCGTCTCTATATAAATTATCCTTAAATTTAGGTAAATTTCCGGAACCTATCATAGTTTCTTCTTTAACTAAATATGGAGGATCAATTTCAGAATAACCAAATTCATCAGTGTGAGTATCAACCATCCAATTCATTAGAGCTCTATGCAATCTAGCTCCTTTTTCTTTAAGAACAAAAAACCTTGCTCCAGAAATATTTGCCCCAGCTTCTAAATCTAAAATATCTTTTTCAGGACCAATATCCCAATGTGGAATAATGTAATCTTCTTCCTTGAGAGATCCTCTAATATCGATTTCTATGTTTGCAGAGTCATCTTTTCCAACAGGTACTGAATCATGAGGAAGATTAGGGATTTCTAGCATAATATCTCTTAAGTTATCATTAATTCTGCTCAAATCATTATCAATATTTTTTAATTCTTCTGATAGATTTTTTATAAAAGAAGTTTCTTCATCAGTAGGTTTTCTTTTTTCATTACCTATAGTTTTTGATATTTCATTTCTCTGAGCTCGTTTTTTATCTCCTTCAGTAATCAAAGTACTTCTAGAATCACTTAGAGAAATAATTTCATCTAAATTCGAAACATCATATCCTCTATTCAAAAGACCTTCTGAATATAATTTTTTATTCTCTATAATTTTTTTTATATCTAACACTATTCTCTTGACCTTAACTGAGGAAATAATAAAACTTCCCTTATTTGATCTTGTTCTGTTAGCAACATTACAAGTCTATCTATTCCAATACCAAGTCCTCCAGTTGGAGGCATTCCATGCTCTATAGAAACTAAAAAGTCTTCATCAAGTCTATCTGCCTCTTGATCACCTACATTTTTTCTAAGATTTTCTTGTTCAATAAATCTATTTCTTTGATCTATTGGATCATTTAATTCTGAAAACGCATTGGCTAACTCATGTCCTAAAACAAACGCTTCAAATCTTTCAACAATTTCCTGAGATCCTGGTTTTAATTTTGCTAAAGGTGACATTTCTATAGGATAATCAAGTAAAAATGTTGGCTTTATTAATTTTGTTTCAACTCCCTGAGAAATAAGCCTATCTAATAGTACTCCCCATGCCTCTTTAGAATCAGCAACATATCCTTTTTCTATCATTATTTTTGATAATAGATCACTTGTCTTGAATTCTAGAAAATCAATTCCTGTATTGTTGATTATAGTCTCTCTCAAATCTACTCTGTCCCAAGGTGGAGATAAATCAATATATTTATCTTCAGAAATCTTAATTTTAGTTGTTCCATTTACTTCTTTAGCGACAAATGAAACGAGATCTTCAACCATTTTCATTACTGTATTATAATCCTCATAAGATTCGTATGATTCCATAGTTGTAAACTCAGGATTATGATCATGATCTATACCTTCATTTCTAAATAGTCTTCCTATCTCATAAACTTTTTCAATACCACCAACAATAAGTTTTTTTAAATGTAATTCTGTCGCTATTCTTAAAAATAATTTTTTATCTAGTGTATTATGAAAAGTTTCAAAAGGTATAGCTCGACCTCCTGCAGGAATATCTACCAGAATAGGTGTTTCAACTTCAAGAAATCCTCTATTATTCATAAAATTTCTTACAGATGAGACTATTTTAGATCTTTTTATAGCAATCTCTTTTGATTCATCATTGGAAATTAGATCTAAATATCTTTGTCTGTATCTTATTTCATTATCTTTTAAACCAGACCACTTATCAGGTAAAGGCCTAATTGACTTTGTAAGTAAAACTATTTTTTTAAGATCTAGTGTGATCTCTCCTCGTCTAGTTCTAAATATAACTCCGTCAACACCTATAATATCTCCTATATCTAAAAGATCTAAAAATTCTTTAGAGATATCATTTTCTTCGTCTTTATAATGAAGTTGAATTTTTCCTGTTTGGTCTTTTAAATCAAAGAATACAACTTTACCCATACCTCTTTTAGCCATAATTCTACCTGATATAGAAAAAATTTCAGTAGAAATATTTTTTCCAGATTCTTCACTGCCTATAAATAAATCAACAATCTCTCCTATAGATTTTCTTTCACTGTCCCAACGACTTGGATATGGATCAATATTTAAGCTCTTTATTTTCTCAAGCTTTTCAATTCTATCTTTTATGATTCTGTCTTCTGAAGGGTTTTCCATAAATTGATTTTCTTTTATTATTTGTATTAAGTAATTTTATAACTTTTTTTTGTAGAAGCCTTAGTAGATTTTCAGTTCAGATTTAGTTTAATATCTAATATTATTATTTTTAACAAATAAAATTTAATTTAAATGAATATAAAAAAACCCCAAAACATAAAAACAAAAAGATTAACATTAAGACCAATAGAAATCGAAGATTTAGAAATCATTCAAAATTATTCTATTGATGAAGAATGGCATAGATTTTTAGACTTTCACACTAAAGAAAGCGTAGAAGAATTTGTCCACAAAGCGGTTAACTCTCCCTGGGAAGAACATGCTAGGTTTTCTATTTTAATAAATAATCAAATGATTGGAGGGGTAGGTCTTTATATTGAAATGAAAGAAAAAAGAGCTGAAATAGGATACTCATTGTCCAAAGATTATTGGGGTAAAGGGATAATTCCTGAAGCGGTAACAAGAGTTATAAAATATGGATTTGAAGATTTGGGACTTGAAAAAATTTTTGCTCAAACTGACTTAAGAAATAAGCCTTCTCAAGAAGTAATGAAAAAAATGGGAATGACAAAAGAAGGAATTTTTCGAAAACATGCAATTGCTCAAAATAAAAGAAGAGATATTATTTATTTTTCTATATTAAAGTCTGAATGGAGAGAGAAATAGTTTTTACCAGCAAGTCTCTCCTCCATCAATTACTAATTCTGAACCCGTAACCCAAGAAGATTCATCAGAAGCAAGGTAAAGAGCCCCATATGCGATATCCTCAGGTGTTCCTAGTCTACCCATTGGAGTCATTGCTAATCTTTCATTCCTAACTTCATCTATAGAATGAATGTCTTCTGTCATGGGAGTATCTGTAAATCCAGGGTGAATAGAATTTGATCTTATATTATATTTTCCGTATTGAGCAGCAATTGTTTTCGTAAATATTCTAGAAGATCCTTTTGATGCATGATAGGCGGTTGAACTTCTTGCACTACCAATTAATCCAAAAATTGAAGAAACATTAATAATTGAACCTGATTTATTTTCTTTCATATTTCCTATTACATTCTGTGTACCAAGCATAACTGCGGTAGAATTTACAGAAAAAACTTTATCCCATTCATTTTTTTTCATTTCTTCAAAATTTGACCTTAACGACATCCCTGCATTATTTACTAAAATATCGATTTTATTCCATTTATCTAAAATACTAGTAACACAATTTTTCCATTTATCTTCATTTGAGACATCAAAATTAAAAGTAATTAGGTCTTCATTAGAATTTATTTTATTTTCTATAGATTTCAATTTATCCAAATTATTATCTATTACGCAAATTTTAGAACCTTCTTCATAAAAAATTTTAGAAATTGCCTCTCCAATACCCGATGCTCCACCAGTAATAATACTAACTTTATTTTTTAAGCGATTCATATAAACTCCTAATATTAAATTACTTAGAAAAACTTTATCATAAAAAAAAAATAATTTATCATAAAAATAAAGAAAATTAAAAATGGTACAAAATCCAATAAATTTTGGTTCAAATAAAAAAGATACAAAAACAGAAAGACCATGGGGAAGTTTTGAAATTCTTTGCAAAGGACCAGGATATCAATCAAAAAGATTAACAATAAATCCTAAAAGCAGACTGTCTCTTCAAACTCATAAGCATAGAGATGAAGAATGGGTAATCGCCAGAGGAACAGCTCAAGTTACTATTGGAGAGAAACAAACTGTTCTAGGCAAAGGAGAATCAGCGAGTGTGCCAAGAACTATAGCTCATCGCATAGAAAATATATCAGAAATAGATCCGTTAGAAATTATTGAAGTTCAAATAGGTGACTATATCGATGAGGATGATATAGAAAGACTAGATGATGATTATGGAAGATAAACCTATTAGTTTTGCTCCATAGTTATATTTTCATTCTCATTTTCAGCAGGATCATCAAGCAAATCTAAACCGCTTCTTACCTGACTCAAAATTGTTGCTATTCTTTCCTCTAAAGCATATAAAACTTCTTTAGCATAATTATCTGCACCATCTCTTCTATCTGCAGAAACTTGCTCTGACTCTTCTAGCATTCTACTTGATTCTTGTTGTGCATTTAGAATAATATTTTCTGATTGAGATTGTGCATCATTCAAAATTTCTTCAGATTTTTTGTTTGCACCTTCAACTATAGAAGTTTCTTGAATCATAGCTTCTGCTTTTTCTTCCGCATCAGACAAAATTTCAGCAGCATCTCTTTTTGCTATTTCTCTCATAGTAGATGCTTCTTCGTCAGCATAATTTCGTATTCTTGCAGCTTCTTTATCAGCTTGATCAATAATAGCCTCTTTTTGCCTTGAAACCATTCCTGCTTCATCAAGTTCAGATGGTAATCCAGATATTATTTGATTTACAATATCCATGGCCTTTGATTTATCTAAACCTTTTCCAGGTATCAGTGAATTTGAATCACCTATTAATTTTTCTAAGTTTTTTAGTTCTTCAATAATATTCATATTTCCTCCATATAAGTAAATTCTATTTCATTGATACATCAAAATACTTTAATTTTTTAAGCGGATTTTTTTATTCTTTCCATAAAAGGAGGCAATACATGATCTGGAACTAAAGAACTTACATCTCCTCCTAACTGAGCTATTTCTTTTACCCTGCTAGAACTAACATACTGATATTTCAATGAGGAAATCAAACAGACTGTATCTATATTTGAATTCATTTCTCTATTTGTCAGCGCCATTTCTCTCTCATACTCAAAATCAGCACCTATTCTCAATCCTCTAATAATCACACTAGCTCCTAAATCTTCAGCTAAGTTAACGGTTAAATTGTTAAATTTGATTACATTAACATTGTTTAATTTTGATATAGTTTCTTGAATCATCTGTACTCTTTCATCAACATTAAAAATAACATTTTTCATTGAACCTGAATAAACACATACAGTAACCTCATCAAATAATTTTGACGCTCTTTCAACAATGTCATAATGACCTCTTGTTACAGGATCAAATGTCCCTGGATAAATGCCTTTTACCATAATTCCCTTTTTAAGAAGAGTAAACGGAGATCATAGTGTCTCCATATTTTTTTTCTTGTATTTTTTTAAATATTTTATACTCATCAGTTAATTTTATTCTAGATGAATGTTCTAAAAATAACTTAGTTTTTTCATGCGTAAGTTTGTAATTTATTAGCTGATCAAAAATTTTTTCAAAAGGAATTTGATCATATGGAGGATCAATAAAAATATAATCAAAAAGCTTATCTAATTTATTTAATTGATTTTCACAATTTGCCTTTATAACAGTTGACCTTTCAGTAAAGTTTAATTTATTTAGTTTTTGTCTAATTAATCTTAGAAACTCATGATTTATATCAACAAAATAACAATTTCCAGCACCCAGATCTAAAGATCTTATTCCAACGCTACCAGTTCCTGAATAAAGATCTAGAAAGTTTTTTTTCTCTAAATTTGAATGACCTATCATAGAAAATATAGCTCCAAGAACTTTTGATGTTGTAGGGCGTAAATTTAGATTTTTATGCTGTTGTTTTTTCAAGGTTAGTTTCTATCATTTCAAAATTTTCTCTAAGATTTAGAATAAAAAATTCTATTATATTATCAATGTTTTCATCTGATCTAAAAATTTTAAATCTTAATTCTTTGGAATTTTTAAACCCTTTAGAATAATAAGATAATTGTTTTTTTATTTGTAAATCTACAATTCTTTCAGAAAAAAAATCTTTCATAAGTTCAATATGAAATGAAATATCTGAAATAATTTTATTTAATTTTTCTTTATCTGATAATTTTTGATAATTAAAGTTAAATATCCATGGATTTCCTATTGCTGCCCTTCCAATCATTACTGAATCACATTTGGTAAATTGAATCATATCATCAGCATCCTTAAATGACTTTATATCCCCATTCCCAGTAACTGGAATTTTTACTTCATCAACTATTTTTTTTATAATTTCCCATTTTGATAGTCCTGCATATCTTTGATTTCTTGTCCTAGGGTGGATAGTTATGGAATCGATTCCTTCATCTTCTAACATTTTTGAAAATTCTAAAGCATTTTCATTTTCGTCATTCCAACCACTTCTAATTTTTGCCGTTAGTGGAATTTTTGTTGCTTGTCTCATTGTTTTGACCAATTTAGATGTCTCAGAAATATCTTTCATTAGTGCAGAACCTTTGCCCTTTTTAGTAATTTTAGGCACAGGACATCCCATGTTTATATCAATAATATCTGCACCCATATCTTGCAATATTACTGATGCTTCAGACATTATTTTTGGATCACATCCTAAAAGCTGCATAGCAATGGGTTTTTCTCTTTTATAAAAACTAGAAATTTCTTTTGTTCTATTTGATTGGTTATATACTAAAGATGTCGCATCTATCTCTTCAGTTGTTACAAATCCAGCATCATTTAATAAACATATTTCTCTGTATGGTGAATTTGTAACTCCAGCCATTGGAGCTAATCTTAATTTATTTTTTTCTAGAAGTTTTTTGATCATATTAATAATTATCAAATAATATATTTGATAATTTCTCACCTTCAGCTGCGTATCCAACTGATCTATGAATTTCATTTCCATTTTTATCAAAAATTATATAAGTAGGAGTACTTACTATTTCATAAAACATTAATGCGTCAGTTACATCCTCTAAATATCTATTTGAAACATCTACTATCAAAAAATTTACATTTTCAGAATGCTCTTCTTTTAAATTTTTCAGAGCAACTTCTCCCATTTTGCAGTAAACACAACTTTCACTCCAACCTTCTAAGAAAGTAGGCTTCCCAGAATCGATAATATTTTGAATTTTGGATAAATCTGTGACTATACCCATTTTTCTATATTGAGATTCTCGCATTAATTCAAATGTTTCAAATATACCTAGATTAAATCTAAGATCCTCATAATATTCAAAATCATCATTGTTTTTCCACAATGAATAATCATTTTTGAAAGTTCTTACAAGCTCACTTTTCGACTTTTCAAATTGCTGGATTTTAAATGTGCTTTCAGTAACTTGATTAGTTGAATTACAAGAAATCAAAAATAAACAATAAATAATTATTAAAAAAAATTTCATAAATTAATTATATTTGTTTTGAACGAGCAAGAAAAATATTTGGTATAAGAGATATAAGCAAAAAGAATACTGAAGAGAAATAAATAAATTTCCAAGCATTAAGAAATACATTCATTGAATCTTTATCTAAAGAATTTAATCCTGCAATATCACCATTATAATTAGCTCCTATGATTAAAAATGCTGTCAAAATCAATGTAGATAATGTTTGACCAAATGTATTTCCCATATTTCTAATAAAACTTATTATTGACGAAACAAATCCAGTTAATCCTTTATCTAATGAACTATATGTCAACGCCATATTTGGAGATCCCCAAAATCCCATTCCTAACCCACTTATCAAAAGAATTACAGTTATAAATGATTTTGAGGTAGTTGTATTAAATTGAGATATAAATATATAAGAAAAAATCATTAATGAAAGACCAAAAATAATAAATTTCATTCTTCCAAATTTATCTGAGAGCCTACCTCCTAAACTTGCTGCAAAAGCCATGCCTAAAGATTGAAAAATCAACATCAAACCAACTCTTGATTCATTAATATTTAGCAACCCTGTCAAAAAAATTGGCATCATTATCATATTTGCAGACATAGCTAAAAAAGCAAAAAATCTAGTATTTACAGCAATACTGAAATCTTTAATTTTAAATAAATTAAAGTTTAAAATTGGGTTATTCGATCTAATTTCTGTATAAATGAAAAGTAAAGCAAAAGGAAAAGATAAGAGAACAAATAAAAGTGCATAATTAGAAAAAATATCCTCGAATGCTAAATTTTTCATTCCTAAAATAATAAAAATTATGAAACCTATGCCAAAAATAGTTCCTTTGTAATCAAATTTTTGATTCTTTTTTATACTAGTTTTTAGATTATCTTTTCGTAATAAAAAATAACCCAATATAAAAGCTAGAATCATTGGGAAAAGTAAAGATAAGTAAACAAGTTGCCATCCAAAGTTATATACAATAACTCCTCCAATTACGGGACCTACAGTTTGGCCTAATCCTACAGTTGTACTCATAAGTCCTAATGATTTTCCCCTTTCATTTTCAGGAAATAAATTAGTTACAATTGCTCCTCCCACAGCTTGTCCCATTCCAGAACCTATAGCCATAATTATTCTTGAAAAAATCAAAATAAAGAAATTTGGAGAAAAAAAACCTATTGTTGTACCTAAAATAAAAAAAGCTAAACCAAACATATGAACTTTTTTATGACCAAATCTATCGGCAATAGATCCTGCAGGAAGCAATATTGCCGTAACTGTAAGAAGATGAATAATAACCAACCACGATACTTGATGAATTGAGGTCTCAAAGTATACTGAAATTTCTTTTAGGGATATTAGAATTGCTCCCATACTCGATACGTTAACAAAAAGAGCTATTGCAACGGCAAAAAAAGCAAACCACTTATAATTATTCATATAAGAAAGTATGATAGCACAGCAAAATCATTGTTGATCATGAATTATTTTTCTAATTTTTTAAACATTTCTATATGTTTTATACCCGCTTCAAGAAATATCTTCCCTCTTTCTTTATAGTCATGATTTTTATAAAATTTCATAACATATTCCTGTGCATGTAGAGAGATTTCATTTATATTTTTTTCAACTGCTTTTTTTTCAAGAAATAGCAAAACTTTACTTCCAACTCCAGTCCTTCTAAACTGAGATAAAACAGCCATTCTACCAATTTTAGCGAAGCTTTTGGTAGAAAGAATAAGTCTTCCTGTCGCAATAGGTTTGTTATCAACTAAGGCTAATGCATGTATTGATATATCATCATATGTATCTAACTCATCTTCAACTGGAACGCCTTGCTCTTCTACGAAAACTTTTTTACGAATATCAAAGCAGTGGCTAATTTTATTTGATTCTTTTGCATCAATTATTTCAATTTTCATTAATTATAAATATGCTGTGTTTATTAGAAATATATATTTTACGTTTATATAAATCTATAATAAGATAACTAAAAATATAGGAATGAAGTATAGGGACTTATGAAAATTACAAATGTAAAAGTAGAGTTATTCGATTGGAAAACAGAACCTTGGAAAACAAATGATCATACACAATTTGGAAATACTGTACAACTAGGAGTAGTAACAGTAGAAACAGATGAAGGAATTTCTGGAAATTCTTTTTTGGGATCATCAAGAGTTGGTGCAGATCACCATGCTCCTGGATTAATAGAGTTTATTAAACCTATTATTATGGGTAGAAATCCACAGGATATAGGAGCAATTTGGTCTGATCTATGGAAAATGAATAGATCTGTTTCAACTTATGTTATTGGAGCAATAGATATTTGTTTATGGGATATAAATGGAAAAATTGCAAATCAACCCATACACAGATTAATAGGTACATGTAAGGAAACAGTTCCTGTATACTCATCTACTGCATTTCATGAAACAAAAGAACAATACGCAGAAGAAGCTTTGATTTTCAAAAATAAAGGTTGGACTGCACATAAAATTCATCCTCACGGAAACCCCAGTTATGATATTGAAATTTGTAAAGCTGTAAGAGAAGCAGTCGGAGATGATATGAAACTAATGCTAGACTCAATGTGGGCTTATCAATACGAAGATGCAATAAGAGTTGGAAGAGCAATAGAAGATTTAAATTTTTACTGGTACGAAGACCCTTTAGTTGAAGAGGACATTTATAATTATAAAAAATTACACCAAAAATTGGATATTCCTATTATGTCAACAGAATATGCTCCCGGCAGATTTTATGGCATGGCTGAATGGATCACTGAATATGCTACAGACTTCTTAAGAGGCGATGTTGCAGTTACTGGAGGAATAACTCCAATGATCAAATTAGCAAACTTAGCAGAAGGATTTAATATGAAATGTGAAATCCATCATGGCGGGAATTCATTAAATAATGTTGCTAATTTACATGTAACAATGGCCGTACCTAATTGTGAATTTTTTGAGTTTTTCCCTTGTACGGGAGCTAATATGTTTGGATTAGTAGAGGATATTAATTTTGATAATGGTTTCGTTACAGCTCCTACAAAACCTGGATTAGGGTATGAAATAGATTGGGATCTATTGAAAAAAGGGCATACTGCTACTCTTGAATAAGCATGAAAATTAAAAATATAAAGTTAGATGTTTTTGAATGGAAAGGAACTCCATGGAAAACAAATTATCGAAATATTTTTGGACAAAATGTAAACCTAAGTGTGTTGAGCATAGAAACTGATGAAGGAATAACAGGAAATTCTTTTTTAGGCTCTTCAAAAGTAGGCTCCGAACATCATAATAAGAACATAATAAATTTTGCTAAGACTTTTTTAATAGGAGAAAATCCTCAAAATATAGGGAAGATTTGGAATCATTTATGGAAAATGAACAGATCTCTATCATTAAATTCCATAGCCTCAATAGACATAGCATTATGGGATATTAATGGAAAAATTACAAATCAACCCATTCACAAGCTATTGGGAAGTTACAAAGAAAAAGTCCCTGTTTATAGCAGTACACCATTTCATAAAGATATTAAAGATTACGTCGATGAAGCTAGGTTTTTTAAAAATAAAGGATGGACTGCGCACAAAATACATCCTCACGGGAATCCTTATAAGGATGTAGAAATTTGCATTGCTGTAAGAGAAGAAGTTGGAGAAGATATGAATCTAATGCTTGATTCAATGTGTGCTTATGATTATGAAAATGCATTAATGGTAGGGAAAGCCATCCAGAAATTAAATTTTTACTGGTATGAAGATCCTTTAGTTGAGGAAGATATTTATAATTATAAAAAATTGAATGAAAAATTAGATATACCTATAGTTTCAACAGAATTTATCCCCGGCAGGCTATATTCAATTCCTGAATGGATCCGTGAAAAATCTACCAATATCGTGAGAGGAGACGTAGTGGCTATGGGAGGAATCACTCCTCTTATTAAACTTACCAATATTGCTGAATCCTTTAAATTAAAATGTGAAATTCATTCAGGTTCTAGTAATTCTATGGATAATGTTGCAAACCTACATGTAATTATGGCTTCTCCAAATTGTGAATTTTATGAATTTTTCCCTTCTACAGGAGAAAATAGATTTGGGTTAATAAATGAAATTGAGTTTAAAAATGGGTATGTTCATGCTCCCAAAAAACCTGGTCTGGGCTATGAAATTAATTGGGAAGAATTAAAAAAAACATACATTGGAACTATTGAGTAAAATGATTTAAAGGGAATATAATTGAATAAACAATTATTTTAGGAGCTCATTTTGGTAAATGGTGGATTTTTTGGAAATATTTCAAATACAATTCAACTAATGAAATCATGTGTAAAGGTACTAAAAAAAGATAAAGAACTTATCTTATTTCCTATTATGGCTGCAATTTTTGTTATTGTTTTATTAGGATTAATTTACTCAACAGGATCCATAGATTTATCTGGTGCTAATGAAGAAGAAATGTCAATCTTGCCCGTTGCAATATTGATTTTTGGTGCAAATTTTATAATTGTATTTTTCAACTCAGCCTTGATATCTGCTGCTTTAGAAAGATTAAGAGGTGGAGATCCAAATATTTCATCAGGTCTAAGCCATGCTTTCAAACATATTCATCATATTTTCTTTTGGTCTATTATTGTCACAATAATGGGTCTGATTTTTGCCGCAATAAAAGCCAATGGTAGGCAAAGAGGTGGTTTTGGCGGAATGATGACTCAAATTTTTGCAAGCTTTTTAGAAGCAGGTTGGGCTATGATGACTTTTTTTGTAGTACCAATAATAGTGTCAGAAAACATAAGTCCATTATCGGCAATTAAAAGATCCTCAAGTTTATTTAAACAAACATGGGGAAATCAGGTTGCAGCGAACTTTGGTTTTGGTATTTTTCAAATAATAGCCATTCTAATTAGTCTTGGCATTGGTTGGTTTTTTGGACTAATTAATGGGACTTTAGGTATTGCAATAGGATTATTGTGCGCAACCACTTCAATATCTATAATTTATACTCTTGAAGGAATCTATAAAGCTGCTTTATATGAGCATGCTCTAGGAGAAAAACCATTAGAATTTGAAGAACAAGATCTTAGAACTGCTTATAGAGCCAGTTCTGCAATGGCTTAAAATTAAGCAAATCTTTTATGTGAAAAAGGTTCTATAGGAATCTCAGTTTTTTTAGACATTAGATTATCTAGAATCAATTTCCCCATTGCTGGACCTAAAAGAATACCTTGCCTACCAGTACCAGAAGCTAGATATAAATTTCCAAAATCTGATTTTGATAATATTGGAGATTTGTCAATTGCTAATGGCCTGAGACAAGCTGTTTGAAGAACTAACTCTGCGTTCTCTAAAAAAGGAAAAACTCTGATTAATGATTCCATAATTGACTGAAGTCCAAAACTGGATGGGTTTTCGTCAAATCCTACATCCTCTTCAGTTGTTCCTGCCCAAATTAATCCATCTTGCTTTGTGGTCACATAGTTGGGCCCCCAATGAAATCCATTTTCAATAATTTGATCACTTTTTAATCTTAATATCTGACCTTTTAATGGTCTTATAGGAATATCAAAACCAAAAGATTTAGCAAAATTTGAACTCCAAGGTCCAGCTGCTAGCAAAACATGTTCTCCGATAATTTCTTTATTATTTAATGTTGAAATAATAATAGAATTATCATTCTCAATTTTAATATTTTTCACTTCGGAATTAAGTATTTTTACTCCATTTTTTTCTGCCGCAATACTTAACGCTAATGTTAATTTATAAGGTTCTACCCCACTAGAAAGTTTTGTCACAAGTGCGGACATGACACTAGGGCCTAATCTTTTTTCTATTTTTTTTAAATCTTCTTTAGAGCACCATTCATAAATATCAGAATTAGAATTTTTTTTGTAGATTGACATTAGATCTTTGTCATCTTCTTCATTCAATGCAAGTTCAAAATTTGGGTAAGTCCTGTATCCATAATCTATTCCTGAAATTTCTGGGATTTCGTTTGCAAGCGATTTATGCAATTGATAAGAATATTTGCTTATTTGATTATAAGGATCATTATCTTCAAGGCCTACATGAGGTGTAATTCCTCCATAAGCAAATCCAGATGCATGACTTGCAATTGAATCTTTTTCTATCAACAGAACTTTTTTTCCCTCATTTGAAGCGTAATATGCTGCAGAGCAACCTACTATTCCTCCTCCAATAATTACTATGTCATATGAATTGTTCATTAGTTTAATGTTTGTTTAAATATATTCTAATTATTCATCATTTTTTCATAAAGCTTTAAATGAGAATCTATTAATTCTTTATGAATTTTATGATTTTTTTTGTCAGGATAATATTTTTCTTCTATTTCGGTATCAAAATCTTCAAAATTTCGTATTTGACCCAAAGCTTTTAGAATCATTATTGCCACGCCTTTTCCAGTGTCTTGATTATCTTTTGAAATATTTATTTCCTTATTTAAAACATCAGATGTAGTTTGAATCCACCATGGTAAATTTTTAATTGCCCCTCCGCTTGCTATAACTTCTGAATCATCATCTAGAAAGTCTTCTAAAATTTTATAAACCAAAAATAATCTATAACTAATAGATTCTAAAAAAGACTGTAATATTTCTATAGAAGTATTCGAATATTTCAATCCAGAGATTATTCCTTTAGAATTATTTGACCATCCTAATGCTCTTTCTCCTAATAAAAAAGGTAAAACTGTAATTCCGTGCGCTGCTGGTTGTAATTTTAATAATTCACTATTTAAATTTTCTAGTTTTGGAAGTTTTAAATTATTATAAGCCCAATTAATTAGATTCCCTCCTTCTGAAAATGAACCTCCAAGAAGTGAATAGTTATTTAGTAATCTATAACACCATAAACCTTTTGGGACCTCATTTACTTTTGAATCTAAAAGTATTCTTATCGCTCCTGTACTCCCTACAGTAATGGCAATTTTTTTTCTTCCATAACACCCACTTCCAATTGTTGCTGCCATACCATCACCAACAGATAAAAAAAATGGAGTTTCTGATAACTTTTTCCATCGCTTTGAGTAATGATTATTTAGACCTTTTTCATAGTCATCATATGGTCTTAATACAGGTAATTTATCCTCTGAAATATCCAGGTAATCAATTAAATCAGAATGCCATTTCAATTTATTTTTATCTAATAATCCGCTCCAAGAAGAAATACTATAGCTAGCTTTAAAATTTTTATTTTCAAACCATTTTGAATAAATATAAGTAGAAAAATCAACAAATTTATCAATATCTTTAAAATTCTTTTGATTATCTCTAATCCACATTATTTTTGAAGGAATATAAGAAGTGTGCTGAGCTGCTCCAGTTTCTTGATGAAGTATAGTTTCGTTAAAATCTTTCTTGATTTTATAAACTTCATTATTTGATCTAGTGTCAGCATATGTATATATTGGAGTTATAGGTTTTCCATCTTTATTTATACCCAATAGTGTGCTGGCCATAGAATCTAAACCCACCCCTACTATTTCTTCTATATATCCTTCAGCTTTTTCTAAAACAATATCGATAGATTCTTCAACTATAGATCTCAAAATCTCTGGATCCTGTTCTGAAGTTCCATCATTTTTACTTATTATGCTATGCGGTATAGATGTAGAAAATTTTGGTAAATTATTACCTTCTAAATCAAAAATGGAGGTTTTTACAGATGAAGTTCCTATATCAACCACAATTATTGATTCTTTTATTTTTCTTTGATTCAAAATATTAGTATCTATTTTTTTTGTATTAGGTAGGATTATATATATATTTTACTATCCATTTTTTGATAAGGATTACATAAAGTAAAAATGTTTTTACAAAATATAAAAATAAAAGAAAACTTATTATTTAAAAATAAAAAATTTCAAAGCTTAATGACAGGATTTTTCTTTTTTATATGCTCTGAATGGATAGAAAGATTATGTTTAAGTTGGTTAGTTTTAAAATCAACTAATTCAATCTTCGCAACACTTGTTTCATTTGCAATAACTCAGGTTGTTCAAACTATTTTTTCCCCTTTCACAGCCGCCGCCGCGGATAAATTTGGAAGGAATAAAATTATTATTTTAGTTGGATTTACAAGGTTTTTTGTATTATGCATATTTGCATTATTAGTTTTTCAAAATAAAAATTTCTTATTACTCGCTTATATTGCATCAGGAATGACTGGAATAACAAGATCATTTGTAGTTCCTGCTATACAAGGAAGTGTAATTAACTCTGTTGGAGAAAATCAAAAAATTACAGCAATGTTAATTTATTCAATGATAATGAGATTTACCGGAGTAATAGGATCTCTATTAGGAGGAGCTTTTTCAATATTATTTGGAATAGAACAGGCTATTTTATTATCAGGTTTATTTGGATTGATAGGATCAATTATTTTATTAATAAAATCTTCAGAATTCAATGAAGAAAAAAATTCAGGCAATTACTTTAAAAATATAAAAGATGGACTTAAGATAGTTTTTGGTAATTTTTATACTAGAAATTTATTACTTTTTGCTGGAATTGTTGAAATTTTTGGATTTTCTATTTTTAGTTTATTATCATCAATAACGAAATTTATATTGGAATCAGAAATAGGGATTCTAAGTATTTTGCAAACAGCAATATCTATTGGAGGATTTTTAGGTATTTTAGGATTATTTAGATGGAAAGATATAAACAAAGCACACTCTATAGTAACAGTTATTTCTCTGATTTTTGGTTTGTCTATACTAATGATCGCGCTAATAAATAATTTATATCTAGCTATTTTTTTCTTGGCTATTGTAGGTGCTTGTGGAGCCAGCTTTGATGCAGTTCAATGGACCTATCTTCAAAAAAATGTTCCTCCTCAATTAAGAAGCACAGCCGTTTCTGCATGGTTTATAACTATAGGATTAGGTTGGGTAGGACATCTTTTGATAGGCTACATGTCGGATAAGATAAGTTTGAATTTTTCTATTTTATTTACAGGTAGTATTTTGATTTGTTCATCATTTATTTTCTTTATAATTAATAGTAAGTATAAATAAATCAATAATTATTTTGAAAAATAAAATTAAGATAATCTCTATATTTTTTTTCCAATTTTTTGGATTATTCTTCTTTGTAGATACAATTCAAGCTCATCAACCATTTGGTATTAATGATAAAACAGAAAAAAATTATATAGAAATAAGTGATGCAACTGTATCTCATGCTTTTTATGGAGAGTTTGTAAATAAAAATGAAGAAATGATACTTGATTTTAAATTAAAAGAAGGCGATACATTTGATTTCAGTTTATTAATACCAAATCTGGAACCTGAAAATCTAAAAGACTCAAGTGAATTCCCTTACCTATTAATTAATGATGTTAAGTATTTACCTAATCAAACTTCAAATTTTTACGAACCCTACAGCAGAATGAATCTTATAAGAATAATATCTGAAAGACAAAATATAGAAAAAAATACAGATATAAATGTAAAAGTCATTTCTAGAGGAAATACAAGATATGTTTTTTCAATCGGATATAAAGAAATATTTAACAATACCTATGCATCAGGTAATGTTAGAAGGTTCAGCATGAATGATCTAAACGAATGGTATAACAGATTATATACCCCTGATGCTATTGAAGAAAAAAATAATTTAACCATTATATTAGCCC
>CETI01020014.1_pt1 | contig 42360 bp, 35 predicted proteins | sample 361441 | NCBI WGS metagenome assembly CETI01 (sample SAMEA2622478, study PRJEB7988) | marine metagenome | biome: marine biome (ENVO:00000447); feature: deep chlorophyll maximum layer (ENVO:xxxxxxxx); material: "saline water (ENVO:00002010), including plankton (ENVO:xxxxxxxx)" | depth 90 m | reverse complement strand
TTAAATGCTAATGCTGAAAATGGTTCACTATTAGAAGGTTTTCTTTCAACTTCTTCATCCGTTTTAGGATTGATTCCTACAATAGAAGGGACATCAAGTGGGCTAGGCAAATAAAGCATCACATTATCAAGAAGAGTTTGAACACCTTTATTTTTAAACGCCGATCCGCAAAGCATAGGAGTAATACTCATAGATAAAGTGGCTGTTCTAATTGCATTTTCAATTTCCCCCTTAGTTATAGAATCAGGGTCTTCAAAATACTTTTCCATTAAAACTTCATCTGATTCAGCTACAGCCTCAAGCATTTTTTCTCGCCAATCATTTGCCGTATCTAATAATTCTTCTGGGATATCTTTTTCCTCATACGTCATTCCCAGATCATCTTCATTCCAAATGATGGCTTTCATAATTACTAAATCAACAACACCTTTAAAGTCGTCTTCTGATCCAATAGGTATTTGAAGTGGAACTGGATTACCATTTAAACGATCTTTAACTTGCTCGACACAACGAAAAAAATCTGCTCCAATTCTATCCATTTTATTTACAAAGCCAATTCTAGGGACATTATATCTATCTGCCTGCCTCCAAACCGTTTCTGACTGAGGCTCAACCCCACCAGAAGCACAAAATAATGCCACAGCACCATCCAAGACCCTCAGAGATCTTTCAACTTCAACAGTAAAATCTACGTGACCAGGAGTATCAATAATATTCATTTTAAATTCCTGGTCTCTAAATTTCCAATTAGTCGTAGTTGCTGCTGAAGTAATTGTAATTCCCCTCTCTTGCTCTTGTTCCATCCAATCCATCGTCGCAGCACCATCATGAACCTCTCCAATTTTATGGCTCAAACCAGTATAATATAAAACTCTTTCGGTCGTTGTTGTTTTTCCGGCATCTATGTGGGCCATAATCCCGATATTTCTAGTATATTTTAAATCTCTTTGTGCCATTTAAATTTAATTTAGTTTAAAATCTAAAATGAGAAAATGCTTTATTAGCTTCTGCCATTTTATGAACTTCTGTTTTCTTTTTAATTGATGCCCCCTCCTCTTTGTAGGCTGCTAAAATTTCTTGCGCTAGTTTGTCAGCCATAGATTTTTCATTTCGCTTTCTTGCAAACTTGATCATCCAAGACATTGCCATAGATATTTTTCTCTCCGCTCTAATCTGCATAGGAATTTGAAAAGTAGCGCCACCAATTCTACGACTTCTAACCTCTACTTGAGGCATCACATTGGATAATGCTTTTTTCCAAACATCTAAAGAAGATTCTTCATCCGTTTTATTTTTTTCAACCACTTCTAGTGCATCATAAAAAATCTTAAAAGCAAGATTTTTTTTACCACTCATCATCATGGTATTCACAAAACGAGTAACAAGAGTGTCACCAAATTTTGGATCAGGTAATAATATTCGTTTTTTAGCTCTAGATTTTCTCACTGATTTTAGACTTTAAAAATTAATTACTTCTTTTTTGCTCTCTTAGTCCCATATTTTGATCTCCTCTGATTCCTGCCCTCTACACCAGCGGTATCTAAAGCACCTCTCACAATATGATATCGAACTCCAGGTAAATCTTTTACTCTACCCCCTCTAACTAAGACAATCGAATGCTCTTGCAAATTATGCCCTTCGCCAGGTATATAAGCATTAACCTCATAACCATTCGTTAATCGAACCCTAGCCACCTTACGCATAGCTGAGTTTGGCTTTTTAGGAGTAGTTGTATAAACACGTGTACAAACACCTCTACGCTGAGGACAAGCACTTAATGCTAACGATTTACTTTTCTTAACTAATGACTTTCTACCTTTTCTAACTAGCTGCTGTATAGTTGGCATAATTCTTAAAACATTTTTTAACCTGTTAATAATCCTATTAAAATTCCATTTTTAAAAATGGTTTGCAAATCTATAAATTTTCATCCTTATATCAAACCTAATGTTTGTTTTTTTAAAACATCAATACAATATAAATCCAAAAGCGAATTCCAGAAAACAATATAAAAATCTGATAATCAGGACAATAAAGTAAATTGAGTAAAGATATTTGAATAGAAAATTAATTCTAAGGGCAATACAAAAAAAATGACTATTCTTGCAATATAGAATGACAAATTTTACTTATTCTGATAATTTAGATTATCATTCTGAAATAATGATCACATGAAATTGAATGCGAAAAACAGTTTAAATCCACAACAATTAGCGGCAGTTAAATCAACTGAAGGCCCCATTATGATCATAGCTGGACCTGGATCTGGAAAAACAAGGGTAATTACAGAGAGAATCGCTCATTTAATAAATAAGGATGTGAAAGCTGAAAACATATTAGCATTAACATTCACAAACAAAGCCGCGAGAGAAATGAAAACGCGAATTCAGCAAATAATAAATAATAACCACACATCACCTGTTTGGATGGGCACATTTCACTCAATATTCGCAAGAATACTAAGGAAGGAAGCCAATTTAATTGGATACGATAATAATTTTACAATATATGACAATGAAGACTCAGTTAAAATAGTAAGACGGATTGTTACCGACCTAAAGCTAGACAAAGATAATTACAACCCGAAATATATATTTTCGAAAATTTCTTTTTTAAAAAACCAATTAATCAACCCAGATAAATATGATAAAGACCCCAATCTAAAAGAGCAAGATCAAAAAAATAAACGATCTCAATTTATAAATATTTATAAAAAATACTGCAATGCATGTCGAGAATCTAACTCCATGGATTTTGATGATTTATTGCTAAAAACACATGAATTATTTCAAACAAAAAAAGACATCCTCGCTTTTTATCAAGAAAGCTTCAAATATATTTTAATTGATGAATATCAAGACACAAATAAAGTTCAAGATGCCATTATAAAACAAATCGGAGAAAAATACAAAAACATATGCATTGTTGGAGATGACTCACAAAGCATTTATTCTTTTAGGGGAGCAAATATTAACAATATGTTAAATTTCAAGACATTCTATAAGGATGTGAAAGAATTTAAATTAGAGCAAAATTACAGATCAACTCAAAATATTGTAAATGCAGCAAACTCTCTAATTGCTTATAATAAATATAAAATTGACAAAACTATTTTTAGCAAAAACGAAGAAGGAGAAAAGGTACAATTATTTGAATATAGTAACGGCCGAAATGAGGGAAACAATATCTCAGAAATGATTAGTCAATCAATTCAAAATGGGAACAAAAAATCTGATCACACAATTTTATACAGAACAAATAGCCAATCTAAAGTTATTGAAGATGGACTAAGAAAAAGAGGGATAAATTATAAAATATTTGGAGGATTATCTTTCTATCAAAGAAAAGAAATAAAAGATGTTATGGCTTTTTTTAAATTGCTAGTTAATCAGTATGATGATGAATCATTATTAAGAATCATTAATTACCCTACCAGAGGGATTGGCACAACGACAATTTTAAAAATACGTCAACAAGCTGAACAAAAACAAATCACAATTTGGGAAACCATCAGCAAACCTGACATATTGAACACAATAGAATTAACAAAAAATACCAAAAAAAATATCTCGTTTTTTACCATTATGATGAAAGAGATACTTCAATTAATAAATAATAATATTTTTGAAATAGCTAAAACACTAATTGATAAAACAGGCATAATCCGAAGACTTCAGGATGATCCAACTGAAGAAAATATAAATAGACTAGAGAATATTGGAGAATTATTAAATAGCATAAAGTTATTTTCGATGCGTAATAGCAACAATAAATTAATTGACTTCATTAATGAAATTTCATTAGATGAAACAAAAGACAATGAGGAAATTCATGATAATACAGATTATGTTTCACTAATGACAGTCCATCAATCAAAGGGATTAGAGTTTCCATATGTATATATTGTTGGCCTTGAAAATGGACTATTTCCATCTCAACGAAATATGCGAGAAAGACAATTAATGGAAGAAGAAAGGAGACTCTTTTATGTTGCCATGACAAGAGCAATAAAAAAAGTTACCTTATCATACGCAATAAGCCGATTCCAATTTGGAACAATTAACACAACGTCAAAAAGCTTATTTCTAGAAGAAATTAACCATTTCTTCATACAGAAAGTGAAGAAAAAATATGAACAAGCAGAAACCAAACCAACAATCAAGCCCCCTAAGTTAGGACACCGAAAATTAACACGAATTAAACCATCCAATGATAACAATTATATTAAGGGATTAAAAATAGGTCAAGATATCTCACATAATATATTTGGAAAAGGAGAAATAAAAAGTATTGACAATACTAATGGAAATCAAAAAATAACTGTGCTATTTATTGAGCATGGCACAAAAATACTATTGACTAAATTTGCGAAAATTAAAATATTAACATGAAATTTTGCTAAGAAATCCCTTTTCTTTATATAATTTTGAAAACACTAAATCAATTCGAAAATGAAATACAATACAGAATTAAAACCACTAATCATACCTGAGTATGGCAGACATATACATTCAATGGTAGACAGTCTCCTAAGTATTAAAGACTCTAAGAAAAGAAATGAGCAAGCAAATGTTTTAATTAATATTATGGGGAATCTTAATCCTCACCTAAGAGATGTAGAAGAGTACAGACATAAACTTTGGGACCACTTATTTATTATGTGTAATCATAAGTTAGACATTGAATCCCCCTATCCAAAGCCAGAGATAAAAAAAAATGAGCTTAAACAAAGAATCAATAACACCCAAGGAACTGTCAGAAATAAACATTATGGAAAATTAATCATAATGCTTATTAAAGAGGCGGTTAAAATTGAAGATACAAAATTACAAACATATGCATTAGACCAAATTGCTAAGCAAATGAAAAGATCATACCTCAACTGGAACCAAACAAATGTACAAGACTCACAAATATGGGCTGATTTAGAAAGTTTTTCTGACAAAGACTTAAATTTAGATTTCAATAAAATAATTCCTGTATTTCAACAAAATCCTATTCGAAAAAAAACGTTTTATAAAAAATCGAATCGGAAAAACTATCAAAAAAAATAAATGGCAAGTTTTAAAATTATTGGAGGCAAAGAATTATCAGGAACAATACAGCCACAAGGAGCAAAAAATGAAGCATTACAAGTAATTTCTGCAACGCTTTTAACAAAAAAGAAAATTATTATTAAAAATATCCCGTCTATTATTGATGTGATGTACCTCATTGACATATTAAAAGGGCTAGGTGTTAAAGTAGGAAAAATTAAAAAAAACACATACTCATTCGAGGCGGAAAATATTGATTTAAATTATTTAAAAAGTATTGAATTTAAGCAACTGAGTCAAAAAATAAGAGGGTCTATCATGATTGCCGGGCCACTACTTGGAAGATTTGGATCAGCAAGAATACATACTCCTGGTGGTGATAAAATTGGAAGACGAAGATTAGACACACATCTTGTTGGCCTCTCTCAATTAAATGTTAAATTTAAATTAATAAATAATCAAACATATCAAGCAGAAGCAAAAGCATTAAAAGGCAACTATATACTACTAGAAGAAGCATCCGTGACAGGCACTGCGAATATTATCATGACTGCAGTTTTAGCAAAAGGCACAACAACAATTTATAATGCCGCATGCGAACCTTACATTCAACAATTATGCAAAATGCTCACTAGTATGGGGAGTAATATAAAGGGAATAGGATCAAATTTAATTACAATAAAAGGTGTCAAGAAACTAAGCGGATGCAAGCATACAATTTTACCAGACATGATTGAGATAGGCAGCTGGATTGGATTAGCTGCAATGACAAAATCAAAAATTCGAATCAAAAATGTATCATTAAAAAATCTAGGTCCCATATTAAATGTATTTAAAAAAATAGGAATTAAATTAAGTACTGATAAAAATGACATAATAGTAAAAAAACAAAAAACATATACAATAGATACATTTATAAATGGCTCAACACTAACAATATCAGATGCTCCATGGCCAGGATTTACGCCCGATTTACTCAGCATTATTCTTGTCACAGCAACACAAGCAAATGGGAATATTTTGGTGCATCAAAAAATGTTTGAAAGCAGATTGTTTTTTGTCGATAAATTAATTGAAATGGGAGCAAAAATTATACTATGTGATCCACATAGAGCTACTATTACAGGAATAAATAGAGAATATGAATTAAGAGGCACCGTAATGACCTCTCCTGACATAAGAGCAGGAATTTCATTACTCATTGCCGCATTATCTGCCAAAGGAACGAGCATTATACATAATATCGAACAAATTGATCGAGGATATGAAAATATTGACGGACGACTTAAACAACTTGGAGCAAAAATAGAGAGAATATAAATCATAAAGACACTGTCATTATGTCATTATATTGAGTTTGGATCGAAAATTGATATAAATTTATTATTCTAATAAAGATATATTATTATAAACTATGGTTAAAAAAAGTAAAACAAATTCAAAAAACAAACTCAATCAAGAGTTGTTAAACAAAGAGGAAGAAATTGCTGAGTTAAAAGAAAAATATCTAAGACTAGTAGCTGAATTCGAAAATTATAAAAAAAGAACTAGTAAAGAGAAAGAGGATTTTGCTAAATACGCAAAAGAAAATATGATTAATTCTATTTTGCCGATTATGGATGATTTTGAACGAGCAAATAACACTAAACAAGAGGATACTCAAGGCTATATCTTGATTGGTCAAAAAATGATAGATATTTTATCAAAACATAATTTGAAAAAAATAATTTTAGAAAAAAATGAAACCTTTGATTTGGAAAAACATGAAGCTATAAGCAGTATGCCGGTAAAAGACAAAAAGAAAAAAGGAAAAATTATTGAACAAGTAGAAGCAGGATATATGCTATCTGACAAAATTATAAGGTATCCAAAAGTAATAATTGGCAAATGAGTAAAAGAGACTACTACGATGTGCTTGGCGTTTCGAGAAATGCCACTGACAAAGAGATTAAACAAGCATATAGAAAATTAGCTATCAAATATCATCCTGATAGAAACCCGGGTAACAATGAGGCAGAAAATAAATTTAAAGAAGCCGCCGAAGCATATGAGGTTCTAAGCAACTCTGATAAAAAATCTAGATACGACCAATTCGGACACCAGGGAATGTCTGGGGCAAGAGGTTTTGGTGGGAACATGAACATGGAAGATATTTTTGATCAATTTGGAGATATTTTTAGTGGTTTTGGAGGAGGATTTAGATCATCTCAAAATAGAGTGATAAAAGGAACTAATTTAAGAATTCGCATTAGATTAAAATTAAAAGAAATCACGGAAGGTGTTACAAAAAAAATAAAAATAAAACGCTTATGCCCGGCCGAAAACACAACTTATGGGACATGCAATATGTGTCAAGGCACCGGCAGTATGACTAAAATAGCAAATACTATTCTTGGTCAAATGCAAACTACTACAACCTGTTCCCATTGTCAAGGCAGTGGCAAAACAATTACAAATAGGCCTAGTCATTCTGACGCAAATGGAATGATTCAACAAGAAGAACTAACAGACATCAATATTCCAGCTGGTGTTGCGGAGGGGATGCAATTAAAAATTAAAGGAAAAGGAAATCATGCTCCATACAATGGTATACCAGGTGATTTATTGGTATTGATAGAGGAAGAACCCCACACTAAATTAATACGAGAAGGGATCAACCTACATTATGACTTATATATTAGTATGCCTCAGGCAATTTTAGGTTGCAATATCGAAATACCTACAGTTACAGGCAAAGCTAAAATAACTATTGCTAGTGGTATTCAAAGCGGAAAAGTATTAAGATTAAAATCCAAAGGAATACCGAGTATTGAATCTAATAGAAAAGGAGATTTATTAGTGCATATTAATATTTGGACTCCAAATAAATTAACAAAAGAACAAGAAAATTTTTTCAAAAAACACGAAAAATCAAATGAATTTAGTCCAAAACCAAAAAATGAAAAATCTTTTTTTGAAAAAGTAAAAGAAATGTTTAACCAATAATGCTATTACATGACACGAATACTGATTATAGAAGATGAAATTGCGATTAGAAATGTTTTAAAAAATATCTTATTCGATGAGAACAAACAATTTATTATTGATGAGGCAGCAGATGGCGCAGTGGGCTTAACCATGCTATCAAAACATAATTATGATCTTGTTATATGCGATATAAAAATGCCAAAAATAGATGGAGTTGAAGTGTTGCAAAAAAATATTGAAAATGGAATTGATGTACCTTTTGTAATGATATCAGGACATGGTGATGTTAATACAGCAGTAGAATGCATAAAAAAAGGAGCATTTGACTATATATCAAAACCTCCTGACTTAAATCGATTATTAACTACAATCCGCAATGCTCTTAATACAAAAAATTTAAAAACCGAGAATAAAATATTAAGAAAGAAAATTAACTCTAAATATCAGATGATTGGAGATTCAGATAAAATCAAAAAGGTAAAAGCAATCATCGAAAAAATAGCTAATACGGATGCGAGAGTATTAATTACAGGGGAAAATGGGACAGGTAAAGAACTTGTAGCACATGCAATACATCAAAAAAGCAAACGGCATAAAATTCCAATGATCGAAGTAAATTGTGCGGCCATACCATCAGAATTGATAGAAAGTGAATTATTTGGGCATGAAAAAGGATCTTTTACATCTGCTCACAAACAAAAAAAAGGTAAATTTGAGCTTGCAGATCAAGGCACATTGTTTTTAGATGAAATTGGAGATATGAGTCTATCTGCACAAGCAAAAGTATTAAGAGCACTGCAAGAAAATAAAATCATAAGAGTTGGAGGAGAGAAAGAAATCGAAATTAATGTTAGAATAATAGCAGCCACAAATAAAGATTTAAAATCTGAAATACGAGAAAACAATTTTCGAGAAGATCTTCTACACAGATTAAGTGTTATTCCGATTACAGTGCCTAGCTTAAGAGAAAGAAAAGATGACATACCTATATTAATTAATCATTTTATAGACCTAATTTGTCATGAAAATGGGATTGCTAGTAAAAAGATTGAAAAAGATGCAGTGAAGCTATTAATGGATTATGAATGGCCCGGGAATATTCGAGAATTAAGAAATGTAATAGAGAGATTAATTATTTTATCTAGTGAAACAATTACGAAAGAGGATGTTAAAATCTATCATTAAACTAATACTCTTTTAATTGGCCATCTCTTAAAGACACATTATACTCCATCTCTAAATGCTTAAATATTTTAAACATTTCTTTATCCACTTCTACATCTTCCAATGTCCTTAGGTTATCCCTAAATAGAAATGAAATGGCGTAAGATTTTTCATTGTGCTGAATTTTATTTCCTTCATAAACATCAAAGAGAAATACATCTTGTAAGCAGTTATTAGCAATATGCTTAATGCTAGATTCTATATCTGAATACGAAATAGTTTTATCCATCAATAATGACAAATCTCTTTTAATTGAAGGGAACTTAGAAACAGGTTGATATTTAATATTTTGCTCATTAATAAGAGGGATTAACAAGTCTAAAGAGATATCAATATAATAAACAGGTTTTTTAATGCCCCATTTTTTTAATATCGTACGTGAAAATGTGCCAATTTCTATAACAGATTTTTCTGATGAACCGTCTTTCAAGGGTTTTTTTGCAAAGTATGATAGTCCAAAATCACTATATTCCATCTTTATTTGCTTTACATCAAAAGAACTTACATCTATAGAGCATTTGTCTAATAATTTATATAATACACCTTTCATAAGAAATAAATCGGCATCTTTAGACACTTCGCCCCAGCTAGAACCTTTAAATATACCACACGTAAATATTGTTAATTTATTCTCTTCAAAATACTTTTCATTAATTAAGTGGTAAGTTTTACCAAACTCAAAAAATTTTAAATTATACATTTGCCGATTTAAGTTATGTTTCAATGTCCCTAATCCAGAGACAAACATGTCAGTCCTCATAACCCCTAAGTCATTACTTAGTGGATTCAACAATTTGACAGGAGTATATCCTGAAACATTAAATAAAGCAGAATCTTCTTCTTTCACTAATGAATTATTTTTCATTTCAAAAAATCCATTTAATGATAACAACTTAGACAATGTATTTATAAGAGTATGCTTCGGATTACTTACATCTAACAAAGGTTCAAATTGCATATATTTTGATGCAGGCAAATTATCATAACCATAAATTCGCAACACTTCTTCAATAACATCAACTTCTCTACAAACATCTGCTCTGAAGCTTGGAACAGACAACTGACACCCATGACTATCAATAGATAAAATATCAAATCCAAGATTGATAAGTATTTCAGAAATGGTATTATTTGAAATATCATGACCTAAAATTTTAGCACAAGATGAAAAAGAAAAAGAAATTTGTTTACGAGCTAATGTTTCAGTGTCAAATTTACATTCTTGACCAATAGTCCCTCCACAAATTTGCTGAATCAATGATACAGCTCGTTTTAACGCATATTCACAATTATCAAAGTCAACACCTCGCTCAAATCTATAGGAAGCATCTGAACTAATATTATATCTTTTAGCTGTTTTTCTTACAGAATTCGGTGAAAAAAATGCACTTTCTAAAAATATATTTTTAGTTTCATCGCTAATTCCTGAATTCAATCCACCAATTACACCTGCCAAACAAAGTGGTTTTTCAGCATCTGATATAACTAGATCTTCTGAGTTAAGTTTGATTAACTCATTATCCAATGTTTTAAATTGCTCATCCTTTTCAGCATGACGAACTATAATATCAGAACCTAATATTTTATCATAATCAAATGCGTGTAAAGGATTTCCAGTTTCATGTAATACAAAATTTGTGATATCAACTACATTATTAATGGGCTTTAAGCCAATAGCAATTAATTTATTTTTCAACCAATCAGGAGATGGCTGAACAGATATATTTTCAATGCAAATACCTTGATATTTCTGACACTTATTTACAACTTGCACTTGCACACCTTTGTTTAACGCTGATCGAGGCTCATATTTATGAATAGATGGAATGTCTAATTTTAGATCATAACCTCTATGTAGAAAATATGCATATAAATCTTTACATACACCAATATGAGAAAAAGCATCCGTTCTATTGGGCGTCAAACCTATCTCGAGAACATAATCCTTTTTAATATCAAAATAATCTGAAGCCATAGATCCAATTTTCAGATCCCCCATGACTTCAATAATACCATCATGATTATCTCCCAAACCAATTTCATCCTCTGCACAAATCATTCCTTCTGAGATTTCTCCTCGAATTTTAGTTTTTTTAATTTTAAATTTTTCTCCTTTTTTAGTAACCAACTCATTACCATCTAACACCACTACAACTAATTGATCTTTCTTAACATTACTAGCGCCACATACAATCTGTTTTACACCTCCGCCTATATCAACTTTAGTCACCTTTAATCTATCTGCATTAGGATGTGGATAACAGTCTATGACTTTTCCAATAATTAAATGATCAAAAGCAGAAAATATTTCAGATACACCCTCTACTTCTAGCCCAATCGAAGTTAATGCATCAACAACATCATGTAAATCAACTGGCATTTTCAAATACGTGTTCAACCAATTATAGGAAACTTTCATATTATAAAATTTAGATATGGTAAATGTAATAAATCTCTAAAATAGATAGAGCTTTTATGCTATAATAATTATTATGTCAAGACACTGAACCCCATTTCAATAACTTAGAATGGTATTTAAGGAAAAAATTTCTTATTGGCAAATTAGTATTATTAGAAATAGAAAAATCATCCAATAATAAATTTCGAGCTTCTTCTCTAGCACAATTTAGTATATCATAATCCTTAACTAAATTAGCAATTTTTAAATTGATCAAACCACTTTGACGAGTCCCTAATATATCACCCGGACCTCTTAAATTTAAATCTATTTCAGCAATTTTAAATCCATCAGAAGAATCAACCATGGCCTTTAATCGAATCTTAGCATCATTCGTTAATTTATTAGAGGTTACAAGGAAACAATAACCTCTATCTGAACCACGCCCCACACGACCACGTAGCTGATGCAATTGTGAGAGTCCAAATTTTTCAGCATTCTGAATAATCATGATCGTCGCATTCGGAACATTCACGCCAACCTCAATGACCGTAGTAGCAACTAGTATATGAGTTTCTTTATTAAGAAACTTATTCATTTCTATAGATTTATCATCTTTACTAAGTCGTCCATGTATCATTGAAATACGGTATCCTTTTTTATGAAAAATTGCTTTTATATTTTCATAACCTGCATTAAGATTCTTATAATCCAATACTTTACTTTCTTCAATTAAAGGATATACGATGTAAACCTGTTTATTATTCCTGAGCTCTTTGTACATAAAATGAAAAACTTTATTAATCTCACTATCATAATAATGTTTTGTGAGTATTTTTTGACGATTAGGAGGTAATTCATTAATAACAGAAACATCTAAATCCCCATATGCTGTCATTGCTAAACTTCTTGGAATTGGTGTAGCGGTCATCACTAAAACATGGGGCAGTATTTCTTTATTCGACCATAATCTTGCTCTCTGAGAAACACCAAATTTATGCTGCTCATCAATAATGACTAAACCTAAATTTGAAAAACCAACATGGTCTTCAATCAGTGCATGGGTTCCGATTACTAAATCAATTGAATGATTTTTCAAATTTACTAATATCTGTTTTTTAAGACTTGATTTAGTTTTACCCGTTAAAAGTGCAATATTCAAATCTATATCTTTAGCAAATTTCATAATACTATTAAAATGTTGATTGGCTAATATCTCTGTTGGAACCATTAAACAAGATTGGAAGCCATTATCATACGCTAACAAAATAGTCATAATAGCAATAATTGTTTTTCCTGAACCCACATCTCCCTGTAACAAACGATTCATTTGAAATCCCGTAGACATGTCTAATCGTATTTCTCGCATGACACGTTTTTGAGAATTTGTCAACTCAAATCCTATATGATGATGATAAAAAATATTAAACTTCGAACCAACCTTATTAAAAATATAAGATTTATGCTTTTTCTGTCTCATTTTTTTCTGTGTCAGAATAGCAAGCTGAAGAAAAAAAAGCTCTTCAAACTTAAATCTATAAATAGCTTGATTTAAAGATTTTAAATTCGAGGGAAAATGAATTATTCTAAATGCACTCCCTCGATCTAAAAAATGATATTTATCTAGTAAATTGACAGATAGATTTTCGACAATATTATCATTAATAATATCTAGCAATAAAAAGACAAGTTTAGATAGCCCTTTACTATGCAGCCCAGAAGAACTAAGCTTTTCTGTAGAGTGATAAACCGGGTATAAAGTATATTTTCGACTTTTAACAGATGCATCTAATAATTCCATTTCGGGGTGAACGAAGGATAATTGATTAGCATATTGATTGGGTTTACCAAAAATTAAATACTTCTTGTTAACCTGAATGGACTTGTCAATCCATGGAATTCTTTTAAAGAAGACTAAATCTACAGACCCTGTGTCATCAAAAAAACTAATGATCAAACGTTTTTTTCTACCAGCACCCATCATGTGCTTTTTTCTTACAAATCCTATGACCTGAACATCAACGTCAAAACCTGAAATTTGATGAATTTTGTAAAATTTACTGCGATCAACATATCTATACGGAAAATAATTTAGTAAATCTGAAAAAGAAAAAATACTCAATTCTTTATTAAGGAGCAAAGCACGCTTAGGGCCCACCCCTTTAAGAAACTCAATTTTTGTGTCTAAAATTGACAAAATTATAAATTTATGATGCTATTGTCTTTTCGATTGCTGACATATATAATTCTTTTATAGTAGAAATATTGCCGAAATCTAAATCATCAATAATTACTTTACCACTAGTTACTTCTCCTAAAAAAGTAAATGAGATTTTATTCTTTAAGTATTTTTCAAACTTTTTTTTATGGTCATGATTGATTGTTACTACTGCTCTGCTTTGAGACTCTCCAAAAAGATAGGCATCTTGACGAAAATCATGATTAGTGAAAATATCAAACCCCAAATTATTAATCATAGCACTTTCAATCAAATTAACATAAAGGCCACCATCTGATATATCATGCATAGATTCAATTTCCATGTTTTGTATTAATTCAAATAATACACTTTGTAAGTTTAACTCTTTTTGAATATCAAAAAAAGGTGTTGAACTTTCTTCTATATTCAAATAATTTGCAAGATATTCCGAAGATGATATGTCATCATAACAATCTCCTAGTAAATAAATTAAATTTCCTTCCGTTTTAAAATCAAGAGTCATCATACTATCTTTGTTCTCCAATATGCCAATCATACCAATGGTAGGGGTAGGGAAACAAGGCTCAATAGAATCTTTTAGCACCGTTTGATTATAAAAGCTTACGTTACCTCCAGTAACAGGTGTATTGAGGGCTTCACAAGCTAATTTCATGCCCATTATTGAATTGACAAATTGCCAATATACAGCCGGATCATATGGATTACCAAAATTTAAACAATTAGTAATTGCTAAGGGCTTCCCTCCAGAACAAACGATATTTCTAGCAGCTTCACTAACAGCTATAGCACACCCAATTTTTGGATCAGCCTTAACGTATCTTGCATTACAATCAACCGTCAATGCTAATGCTTTGTTTGTGCCTTTTATATTCACAATAGATGCATCTGAAGAACAATTAGAACTCATATTAACCGTTCCAACCATGGAATCATATTGCTCATAAATCCACCGTTTAGATGCAATATTAGGCAATTGAATCATTTTCATAGCAACATCAACAAGATTTTCGGGGGGCAAGACAGAAGAGATAGTAAATTTCTTATATCTAGAATAATAATCTGGCTCTATGTATTCCCGCTCATAAACAGGAGCCCCTCCCCCGAGCACAAGAGATTCTGCAGGAACACTTGCTATACACTTATTCTGAAAATAAAACTTTAATACTTTATCATCCGTAACTTCACCTATTTGCTCGCAATTTAGATCCCATTTTTTAAATATATTTTTTGCAACAGACTCTCTCCCCTTTTTAATAACTAACAACATTCTTTCTTGTGATTCTGATAAAAGAATTTCAAAAGGCTTCATTTGTTGTCTGACAGGCACTTTATCTAAATTAATGATCATACCACATTGACCAGCACTACTCATCTCAGAGGTAGAACAAATAATACCTGCGGCTCCCATATCTTGCATACCAACTAAGACATCAGTTTTAGCAAGCTCCATAGTAGCCTCTAGTAAAAGTTTTTCTTGAAAGGGATCCCCAACCTGCACAGAAGGGATATCATTGACAGAATCTTCCGTTAAGTCCTTAGATGCAAAAGCCGCACCATTAATTCCATCTTTTCCAGTTGAAGAGCCTACAATAAATACAGGATTTCCTGGCCCAGATGCTGTAGCTGAAATCATCTTGCCTTTTTCCATAATGCCAGCAGAAAAAGCATTTACCAAAGGATTAGTGTTGTAACTTTTATCAAAAAAAGTTTCTCCTCCAACAGTAGGTATACCAAATGAATTACCATAATCCCCAATACCTTTAACTACACCTTTAACTAGCCACTGAGTTCTACTTAAATTAATATCTCCAAATCGAAGTGAGTTTAATTGCGCAATGGGTCGGGCACCCATAGTAAAAATATCTCTATTAATGCCCCCAACGCCGGTGGCAGCACCTTGATATGGTTCAAGTGCAGACGGATGATTATGCGATTCAATCTTAAATGCACAAGCCAAACCATCACCAATGTCTACTAAACCCGCATTTTCCTCACCAGCTTCAACTAACATATGAGGCGCTGACTTAGGAAGCTTCTTCAGCCATAGAATCGAATTTTTATAAGAACAATGCTCTGACCACATTACAGAGAATATACTTAACTCTGTATAGTTAGGATGACGATCTAGAATTTTACATATTTCATTATACTCTTCTGAAAGAAGACCCATATCAATAGCATCTTGTACGGTTGTTAGATTATTTTCTGACATGCAGTGTTAAATTTAATTTTGAGTTAAAATAAATATTAATAGTTTCTTAAATATAATGAAAAAGGGAAATATTTTGAAGTAATTTAAACAGTTGTTAATAGCCATTGATATTTACAATATTTTTATTAGATTGAAAGAATAATAAATAATCCCCCTGAATCATGGAAACGATAAAATTATTCGAATTAGCTGAAAGATATCATCGACTATTCCCCAAAAATGATATGATAGCAACAAAAAGAAATGGTGTGATGAGAAAGTATAGTACCGACGAATATATTCAAACAACCAATAATATTGCCTATGGATTATTAAACATGGGTGTGGTCAAAAATGATAAAATTTGTATCATATCGTTAAATAGACCGGAATGGAGTTTAGTTGATATGGGCATTAATAAAATTGGAGCTGTGAATGCACCCATATACCCCAATATTACTAGGGAAGAATATAAATACATTATCAATGATTGTAGTGCAAAAATAGTATTTATAGGATCTGAAGATATCTATAACAACATAAAAGGTTTGGATGATGAAATAGAAGGTCTAGAGCATATTATTTCTTTTGATGAAATAGAAGGTGTTCAAAATTGGCTAACCATCATAGAAAAAGGTGTCGTTAATCCTAAAAAGGAGATGATGCGACAAATACAAAGCACAATTCTTCCAGAAGATTTATTTACATTAATTTACACCTCTGGAACAACTGGTAAGCCAAAAGGTGTAATGCTAAATCATGCAAATGTAATAAGTCAAATAACTACATTACAAGAAAAATTACCAATAGGTGTTGATGATAGAGCAATAAGCTTTTTACCACTTTGTCATGTTTTTGAAAGAATGATCGAATACTTTTATATGTTTAAAGGTGTATCTATTTATTATGCTCAAAGTTTAGAGACGTTAGGCGAAGACTTAAAAGAAATTCAGCCAACAATTATGCCAACGGTGCCAAGATTATTAGAAAAAGTTTATGACAAAATCTTAGCCAAAGGATCTGAATTAACTGGATTAAAGAAAAAGTTATTCTTCTGGGCAGTAGAATTAGGATTAAAACATGAATATAATAAAGAGAATGGTTTTTGGTATGAATGTCAACTGACGATAGCTAATAAAATTATATTTAAAAAATGGAGAGAAGCTGTAGGGGGAAGAATTCGGTTTATTGTCTCTGGAGCTTCTGCCTTACAAGAAAGGATTGCGAGAATTTTTACTGCAGCTCAAATGCCAATACTAGAGGGATATGGACTCTCTGAAACCTCGCCAGTTATATCAGTAAATTTAGCGCACACAAAAGATGCTCACTATGGAACTGTTGGCACAGTGATTCCTGGCGTTGAATTGAAGCTCGTCCATGAAGATGGCATGAAGGAAGGAGAAGGGGAAATCACAATTAAAGGGCCCAATGTAATGATGGGATATTATAATAAACCTGAGGAAACGAAAAAAGTCATCGATCAGGATGGATGGTTTCACACTGGAGATATCGGGCGTTTAATAAAAGGGAAATATTTAAAAATTACCGATAGAAAAAAAGAAATATTTAAAACTTCCGGAGGAAAATATATTGCTCCGCAAGTAATGGAAAATCGATTTAAAGAATCTAGGTTAATTGAACAAATTATGGTGATTGGGGAAGGGGAAAAACATGCAGCTGCCTTTATCATGCCTGCAGAAGATGGATTAAAGTTTTGGTGCCAAAAACACAATATTGTTTTTTCAAATATGAAAGAAGTTCTCAAAAATAGAGATGTATTAGAAAAATATACCAAAGAGATTGAGTATTATAATAGTTTTTTTAGTCCATATGAAAGAATAAAAAAGTTTGAATTAATAGCAGAACCTTGGTCTGTAGATGGGGGCGAATTAACTGCGACAATGAAATTAAGAAGGAAAAATATATTACTGAAATATCAAGACTTATTTGACAAAATTTACAAAGAAAAATAATTAGACAAATGATGCAAAAAATTAATAAAATAGCAGTAATTGGCTCCGGAATTATGGGATCTAGAATTGCCTGTCATTTCGCTAATATAGGTGTGGAAGTTTTATTGTTAGATATTGTATCTGAAGTTCCTGACAACAATAGAAATAAAATTGTCAATGACTCTTTACAAAGTACATTAAAATCAAAGCCATCACCAATATATTCAAAATCTTTTTCAAGTAGAATCACAACAGGAAATTTAAGTGATGATATATCAAAAATAAATGAAGCAGATTGGATTATTGAAGTAATTATTGAAAATCTAGAAATTAAAAAACAATTATTTAGTGACATAGAAAAATATAGAAGTCCTGGCACAATAATTAGTTCAAATACATCTGGTATACCTATAAATACAATGATTGAGGGTAGAACAGATGATTTTTGTCAATATTTTTGTGGAACACATTTCTTTAACCCACCGAGATATTTAAAATTATTAGAAATCATCCCATCAAAAAAAACAAATCCAGAGCTAATCTCATTTCTAATGAGTTACGGAGAAAAATTCTTAGGAAAAACAACAGTATTATGTAAAGATACACCCGCATTTATAGCAAATAGAATAGGCATTGCTGGTATAGCTGCTTTATTTAAAATCAGTGAAGATTTAAAAATGTCTATAGAGGAAATTGATGCTCTAACAGGTCCAATTATTGGGAGGCCAAAATCAGCTACTTTTAGAACATCTGATTTAGTAGGATTAGACACATTAAATAGTGTAGCAAAAGGAGTATATGACAACTGCATCAACGATGAACAAAGAGCAATTTTCAATTTACCTTCTTTTATTAACAACATGCTAGATAAAAACTGGCTGGGAGACAAAACAAAACAAGGGTTTTATAAAAAAGATAGAGATGCTAAAGGAAATAGAAAAATTCTATCTCTAAATCTCACGACGCTAGAATATCAAGAAAAACGAAAAACGAAATTTGAAACTATTCAAAAAGCGAAAAAAATAAATAACCTAAAAAAAAGATTACCCGAGTTAATTAAAGGTGAGGATAAAGCAGCAATATTTTATAAAAAAATGTTTGCCTTTATGTTTGCCTATGTATCACATCGTATTCCAGAGATATCAGATGAAATTTATAAAATAGATGCTGCTATGTGTGCTGGTTTTGGTTGGAAAATAGGACCATTTGAAATGTGGGATGCTATTGGAATTAAGGAGGGAATAGAGTTGATAGAAAAAGAGCAACTTAAAAAACCTGATTGGATTAATAATTTAAATACTATTGACAATTTTTACAGCATAAAAGGCGGAGAGAAAGCTTATTATGACATAAAGAAAACTAAATCCAAGACAATTCCGGTCTTAAATAAATTTATAACACTAGATAACTTAAGACCCAAATCAGTAATCTGGAAAAACAACGGAGTATCTGTATTGGATATTGGTGACAATGTATTAAATATCGAGTTCCATACTAAATTAAATAGTATTGGACAAGATGTAATTGAAGGAATGCACAAGGGGATAGAAATAGGAGAAAAAGATTTTAGAGGTATTGTTATTGGGAATCAAGGAGAACATTTTTCAGCAGGTGCTGATATAAGTATGATTTTTACACTAATTGTAGAACAAGAATGGGAAAAATTAAACTTAGCTATTGAAACATTCCAGAATACATCTATGATGATAAGATATTCAAATCTACCAGTAGTTGTAGCTCCTCACGGACTAACCTTAGGTGGAGGCTGTGAATTCACATTGCATGCAGATGCCGTACAATGTGCAGCAGAAACATATATGGGACTTGTAGAGCTAGGTGTTGGATTAATCCCTGGAGGAGGAGGCACAAAAGAAATGGCTCTTCGGGCATCTGACTTATACTATGATGGAGATATCGAGCTTCCAAGGTTAAAAGAGTATTTTTTAAATATTGGTCAAGCTAAAGTAGCAACTTCTGCTTATGAAGCATTTGAATTAGGATATCTTCAAACAGGAAAAGATAATATAACTATTAACTCTAACAAACTCATTGAAGACGCAAAACAAAAAGTTCTATTGCTACATAATTTGGGATATACAAAACCGTTAATACGAAAAGATATTAAAGTGCTTGGAAAAGAAGGAATGGGCATGTTTTTAGTTGGTGCAGATAGCTTTAAAGAAGGAAAATATATTACTCAACATGAACAATTAATGTGTAAAAAATTAGCATATGTCTTATGTGGTGGAAATCTATCATCTCCAACAAAAGTTTCTGAACAATATCTGCTAGATCTTGAAAGAGAAGCGTTTCTTTCTTTATGTGGAGAGGCGAAGACATTAGATAGAATAAAACATATGCTTGAAAAAGGGAAACCATTAAGAAATTAAATATGGGAGAAGTATACATTGTACAGGCTTATAGAACAGCTGTAGGAAAATCAAAAAAGGGGAAAATTAATTTTATGCGTCCTGATGACTTAGGGGCACAATTAATTAAAAAAATTATTCAGGAAATACCCGATTTTGATAAAGAAACAATTAATGATGTGATTGTAGGTAATGCAACACCAGAAGCAGAACAAGGTTTAAATATGGGACGAATGATCTCTTTAATAGGTTTGAATTCTGTCAAAGTGCCTGGTATGACAGTAAACAGATATTGTTCATCTGGATTAGAGACAATTGCTATTGGAACAGCAAAAATTAAATCTAATATGTCTGAATGCATATTAGCAGGTGGTGTTGAAACTATGTCAACCATACCTATGGGAGGATGGAAAATAATCCCTAATTACCAGCTTGCTAAAACTAATCCAGATTGGTATTGGGGCATGGGAACAACTGCTGAAGCGATTGTCCAAAAATATAAAATTAGCCGATCAGATCAAGACGAGTTTGCTTATAAGTCTCACATGAAGGCTATGAATGCAATCAACAACAACTTATTTAATGATGATATTATTCCTATTGAAGTAACTAAAACTTTTCTAGACACAAATGAAAAAATAAAAGAAACGACATATAATTTTATGGTTGATGAAGGTCCTAGAGAGGATACAACAATTGAGAAACTAGCAAAACTCAAACCTGTTTTTGCACAAGGAGGAACAGTGACTGCAGGGAATTCTTCGCAAACATCAAATGGGGCAGCCTTTGTAATGTTAATGTCAGAAAAAATGGTAAATAATTTAAACATAACACCGATAGCAAAACTTAAAAGTTATGCTGTTTGTGGGGTTGAACCAAAACATATGGGAATTGGTCCGGTAGAAGCCATCCCCATGGCATTAAAACAAGCAAATATGTCTATAGATGACATACAACTAATTGAACTGAATGAAGCTTTTGCTTGTCAATCTTTAGCTGTTATTCGAGAAGCTAATTTAAATCCTGATATTATTAATGTAAATGGCGGTGCAATTGCACTAGGACATCCTCTTGGGTGTACGGGGGCAAAATTAACTGTTCAATTATTAAATGAAATGAGAAGAAGAAATCAAAAATATGGCATGGTAACAATGTGTGTTGGAACTGGTCAAGGCGCTGCAGGGATTTTTGAATTATTAAATTAAACGCATGATAAAAGAAAAAAAAGGAGGATCATTTCTAATAGAAGAGAGTGATTTTAAAACAATATTTATACTAGAAGATTTTGATGAAACATCCAAAGAGATGCTAAATGCTACAAAAGAATTTGTTGCAAAAGAAATTTATCCAAATATTAAGGAACTAGAAAATCATAACTATGATTTGGTTGAAAGCATTATGCGAAAAGCAGGAGAACTAGGACTTCTTGGTCTAAACATACCAGAAGAATATGGAGGATTTGGTATGGGCTTTAATTTATCTATGTTAATTTGTGGTGAAATGAGTGCATATTCTGGTTCCGTAGCAACTGCATATGGCGCACATACAGGCATAGGGACCTATCCCATCCTTTATTATGGAACAGAAGAAGTCAAAAAAGAATTTTTGCCAAAAATTGCATCTGGAGAATGGATCTCTTGTTATAATTTAACAGAGCCAAATGCAGGCTCTGATGCGAATTCGGGAACCACAAAAGCGGTTCTTAGTAAAGATGGGGGAAGTTACCAAATCACAGGGCAAAAAATATGGATTAGCAATGCAGGTTTTTCAGAAGTTTTTATTGTATTTGCTAGAATCGAAGATGATAAGAATATTACTGGTTTTGTATTAAATAAATCAAAGTCTGAAGGCCTTACACTCGGTGATGAAGAAAAAAAACTAGGATTAAATTCATCATCAACCCGACAAGTTTTTTATGACAAAACCATAATTCCAATTAATCAAATACTAGGTGATAGAAACGGAGGATTTAAAATAGCCATGAATGCATTAAATGTCGGTAGAATTAAATTATGTGCAGCAACTACAGCTGCTGCAGAAAAAGTTTTAAATATTTCTATTGAATATGCATCTCAAAGAAAACAGTTTAAAAATGCTATCATTAATTATGGGGCTATTAAAGAGAAGTTAGCAAATATGGCTAGTAAAATATATTGTTCAAACGCTGCACTTTATCGTGCAGGCAATGATATTGAGATTAAAATTGAACAATTAATATCAAAAGGACTCAATAAAACTGAGGCCCAATTAGAGTCTTTATTGAGTTATGCAGTAGAATGTGCAATCATGAAAGTAAATGGATCCGAAGTAATTAAGTTAGTTTCTGATGAGGCTATACAAATACATGGAGGCATGGGCTATTCTGCAGACACATTAGTTGAACCAGCATATAGAGATGCAAGAATATCAAGAATCTATGAAGGAACAAATGAAATTAACAGAATGCTGATTGTTGAAATGATGCTAAAAAAAGCCATCAAAAAAGAACTGAACATTTTTAATAAAATAAAAAACATACAAAAAGAATTACCCTTAATTATGATGGGGGTTAATATAAATACTCCTAACTCTAAATTGAAAAGTGAAAAATTAGCGGTATATAAATTAAAAAAACTAGCACTATTAATGCTAGGTGTTGCTGTCTCAAAATATAAAGCAAAATTAGTCAAAGAACAAGAAATACTTATGCGAATAGCTGACCTTATAATAGAAACATACATCGCTGAATCAGCACTACTGAAAACAGAAAAGTTAATTGAAAAAAAAGGATTAATACAATGTGACACTGAAATTAACATGACTAGAAATAATCTGCAAAGCGCTCTTAGTCTTGCAAAAAACTCTTCTGAAGAAGTAATTATGGCAACTACAACCGGACTAAAAAAACGTCTTTTAATATCTATTTCGAAAAAATTAACCTACCCTTTAAACTGTAACATAAAAGAAATTCGAAGACGCATTTCTGAAAGATTACAAGCAGATAATAAATACTCTTTTTCTATTTAAATTATTATGGTCTTTCTAAATGAAGATATACTCGAATACTCAAAGAAATTTAGCTCCAATCCTGACAAAATATTAACAGAATTAGCAAGAGAAACACAGTATAAAGCATTAATGCCAAGAATGATGTCTGATCATCTAATGGGATCTTTTTTAACATTAATTAGCACGATGATTAATCCGAAAACGATATTAGAAATTGGCACTTATACTGGCTATTCGGCCATTTGTCTTTCAAAAGGACTAAAAGAAAATGGCAAAATACATACAATTGAAATAAATCCGGAATTAGAATATTTTGCATCCAAATATTTTAAAAAAATGCAGATTCAAAACAAAGTTAAACTCCATATTGGTAATGCGTTAAAAATAATACCTAAAATGGATATATTATTTGATCTTATTTTTATTGATGCAGATAAAAAAAATTACAATAGATACTACGAATTAGCAATTACAAAATTAAATAAAGGTGGATTCATATTAATTGACAATGTATTATGGAGCGGAAAAGTATTAACTGAACCTAAAAAAAATGACCTAGAGACTCAGGCAATAAAAAAACTAAATAAAACAATTATGGACGATAACAGAGTAAATAATATGATATTGCCTTTAAGGGATGGTGTCATGATATGCCAACTTTTATAGTTTTTTAATTAAAAAATATATAGTTAAAAAACATAATATCAAACTACATAAAATATTAAAAATAGCATACGTCAAATAACCCATTTTAAATAAATTAATAGTTTCATAACTAAATGTAGAGAATGTGCTCAATCCCCCACATAAACCAATTACAAAAAACAACTTCACATGATCATTTAAATTGTTTTTGCTAAAAAAAAATAATATAGATCCTAGAATCAAACAACTTAAAATATTAGACAAAAGTGTGGCAATGGGAAAATGGAATTTCACGAATAATATCGAAATACAATACCGAATAACACTGCCTAAACCACCACCTAAAAAAATATATAGAAATTTTATCATTTCATTTTTTTTGACATATTCTTATATAATTGAACAACAAAAAAAGCAATTAGAAATCCAAAAATTATACCACATAGCACATCCATTGGATAATGTTTTGCTAAATAAATGCGACTATATGAAACTAGTAGAACCCAAACCCATAAAAAGTATTTGAAATACTGACTCATGTTATGCAAGGAAAAAATGAAAAATGTAGCAATTGCAGCGGCATTCGAAGCATGTCCTGAAATAAATCCATATTGACCTCCGCAATCAACTAAATTCGAGCGAATGTGAGGGAGTATATCAGATTCCCAACACGGCCTTAATCTCATGAAAACATTCTTAAATAATTCAACGTGTAAGAAATCTACTAAGCCAACACAAATAATAAAGGGGAATAAAATATAAAACCATTTTGTTGGTTTCTTATAACAATGAAATATAAACACACAACTAACAAAAAGAAAAATAGAAGTCCTATTTGAAAGCATAATCCAAAAAAAATCCCATGACTCAATTCCTAAATTATTTAAATATATAAATAGAGCTTTGTCAATTTCAATTATATATTCAATCATTTTTCTTTATTAATAAGTTCCAAATTTGATCTTTTAAATTGTCTAGCCCTTGATTAGTAACTGACGAAATAAATAAATGATTAACATCAAGCATTTTGGAAATTTCATTTTCTAATTCGGAATCAATCATGTCGCTTTTTGTTAAGACTAGTATTTTATCTTTATGTAACAAATCAGGATTATATTTTTCAAGCTCTAACAATAATGTGTTATATTCCTGACATATATCATTGCTATCCACTGACACTAAAAACAATAAACAAGTATTGCGCTCTATATGCCGCAAAAACCTATGCCCCAAACCCTTACCATCACTTGCCCCATCTATAATGCCTGGTATATCAGCCATAACAAAAGATTGTGAATCACGATAATTCACGATACCTAAATTAGGAGTTAAAGTCGTAAATTGATAATTCGCAATTTTTGGTTTTGCTGCAGTTACTCTAGAAAGAAGTGTTGATTTACCCACATTTGGAAATCCAACTAAACCAACATCAGCAAGTACTTTTAGCTCTAAAATATTAGAAGATTCAACACCTGTTTTACCCGGTTGTGCATAACGAGGACTCTGTCTCACAGAATTTTTAAAATGAACATTGCCTCTTCCACCTAAACCACCTCTCAATAACACAACATGTTCATCATCATTTGTAATTTCAAACAAAAAATTATTTGATTCTGCATCTTTAACAATTGTTCCTAGCGGGACATCTAAAATTATATCTTTACCCATTGCACCAGTACTAGTATTTTTTCCACCATCGCCACCATGGCCAGCTTTGATATGTTTGGTGTACTTTAAATGCAAGAGAGTCCACAAGTTGCGATTACCTCTTAAGATGATATGCCCCCCTCTACCACCATCGCCACCATCAGGGCCTCCTTTTGGCTGTATTCTCGACCTAAAAAAATGAGCTGAGCCTTTTCCACCATTCCCAGACTTAAAATGAATTTTAACATAATCAATAAAATTGCTTTTTGAATTACTCATAAGAATCTGAAATAAACATTAAATGTTAGAAGTCTTAATAATTATCCTTGTTTTGTAGACAAAATATTGGAGATATCATTAGATATTTTTTCAATTGTTCTCTCACCATCAATTGAGAAAACAATATTCGGCAAATGATTTAAATAATATGCTTTTAAAACCGATGTTTGCTTTTCATAAACTTGAATCCTATTTCGAACAATTTCTTCATTTTGATCATCTGCCCTGCCACTTTCTAATCCTCTTCTCAATAATCTCCTTACCAATTCATTCTCTGAAACCTCCAAAGAAATAATAAATGACACAAACATATTTTTTGTTTTTAATAATGTAGAAAAAGCATCTGCCTGTGGAATAGTTCTAGGAAAACCATCAAAGATAAAACCATTTGTATCAGAAAAAGAATCTAATTCATTTTCTAATAAATCAATTGTTAATTGATCTGGAACTAATTGGCCTTTTTTCATATATTCATTAGCAAGTTGTCCAAGATTTGTTGTTTGTGAAATATTTTTTCTAAATATATCTCCTGTTGAAATATGTGTAAGATGATTCCTCTCTACAATAAAATCCGCTTGAGTTCCTTTACCAGAACCAGGCGGACCAAACAATATCACATTTATCATAATAAATTAATTTTGATGAATAATATTTTTATAAATACTAGGCAATTCTCTACCCTTTTCATTTAAATCCATGCCATATCCAACAACAAACTCTTCGCCAATAACAAATCCAATATGCTCAGGATCGACAGAATACTTATACTTACTAGGTTTAAATAACAAAGTTACACACTCTACATTTTTAGCACCATGTTTTTTTAATTCTTTTTTTAAAAAATTTAATGTTAAACCACTATCAACAATATCTTCAATTAATAATATATTCTGATCCTTAATAATATCATATGGTAAATACTCCACCGAAATATGTTTTGTTGACTCTATACCATCATAAGATTTTACTTTGATTAAACTAACATGAAGTGGTTTTTTGAGCTCCTTGAGTAATCTGCTAGCAAACACAGCAGCTCCATTTAAGACGATCAAACATAAAGGCCAATTATCTTGATATTTTTTATTTAGCTGATGAAACAAGAGATCTACCTTGTTTAATATTTTTTTTGATGATATTAAAATATCAAAATGCAAACCATCTATTTCTATTTTTTCCATTAAACAAATTATATGTAAAACTACAATAATAAATGAAGTCTAATTCAATGCATTATTTAATACAAAAATATTAAATTTACTCTTCAATTAATATTAATTCTTTTAAAAAAGACAAATTGACTATGAAACCACTTGTAAGTATTATTATGGGAAGCACATCTGATTGGCCAATAATGAAAAAAGCTGCTATGTTTTTTGAAGAGATGGAAATCCCTTTTGAAGTAAATGCTTTATCAGCTCACAGAACACCAGAAGAAGTTGAGAAATTCGCAAAAAATGCTAATAAAAATGGTATTAAAATAGTAATCGCTGGTGCAGGTATGGCAGCACATCTCCCTGGTGTTATTGCTGCTATGACACCCATTCCGGTAATAGGTGTTCCAATTAAAGCCTCACTTGATGGCTTAGATTCCTTACTCGCCATTGTTCAAATGCCTCCTGGCATACCGGTAGCAACTGTCGCTATTAATGGCGCATTAAATGCCGGAATACTGGCTTCTCAAATGTTAGCAGTGAATAATATGGAAATATTAAATAAGACTTCACACTACAAAGAAAATTTGAAAAGTAAGATAGTAAATGCTAATATCGAATTACAAAAAGAAAAGTTTAAATATAGAACCAATTAATACAAACCTGTCTTAAAAAGTTTAATAGCAATCGCTAACAAGATTATACCAAATACTCTTCGAAGAACATTTACACCACCTGTTCCTAGTATTTCCTCTATCAACTTAGTCTTTTTTAAGACAACAAACACAAACATTAGATTTAAAATGATACCAATTGTAATTTCAGAGTATGAGAAATAATCTATTGCCCGCAATGACAAAATAGTAGTTAAAGTTCCTGCACCAGCAATCAAAGGAAAAGCAATCGGAACAATAGATGCTGATTTATCTTCATGACTTGTTTTAAATAATTCTATATTTAATATCATTTCAAGTGCTAAAAGAAATATAACAATAGAACCTGCCAAAGAAAATGACTGAACATCAATACCAATTAGATGTAATAAGTTTTCACCAACAAATAAAAAGGCCATCATTAAAAAAAAAGAAACAACTGTAGCTTTTACTGAATTAATATGCCCCGTCTTTTGCCTTATATTAATAATTAAGGGAATATTTCCTAAAATATCTACCACAGCAAATAAAGTCAAAGTGATAGTTAAAATATCATTAACACTCATGTTTAAAATATTATTAATCAATTACTACCCCAAATTTAATCAAATCGTTGAAAAAATCAGGATATGATTTATTAATAACATTTGGATTGTTTATTGTTAATTTTAAACCTAAAATAGATAATGTAGAAAATGATAAAGCTATACGATGGTCATTGTAAGTCTCAATAAATGTAAATTTCTTTTTCGACGCTTTTAACGTTGGCTTCAAAGACACAAAATTAGCAGAATGCATCTTTAAAACTCCATTTAATTTTAATAATTCATTCTTCATAGACAATAGCCTGTTACTTTCTTTATAAACCAATGTTTCTACACCTCTGCCTACAAATTCAACACCACATGCAAAACACGCAATTAAAATAGAGGGAAACAAATCCGGGTTTTGATCAAAATTCCAATGAATTTTTTTTGGAAGAATATGACCAGCAACTTTTTCCAAAATAAGGGTTTTATTATTAAAAGTGGTTAATACGCCAAAAAGAGAAAAAAAATCTACAATTAAACTATCCGCCTGCAGACTATCCTGATTTAAGGATTTGATTTTTATTGTCTTAAAATTCGAAAATAAAAAAGCTAAAAATAAATATGATGCAGAAGTCCAATCCGATTCAATAAAATCAATAATTTGACTATACCCATGTTCATGCACCTTAACTTGGCTACTTGTTATTTTTAATTTAGCTCCGCAACTCCTCATCAAATCAGTAGTCATATTAATATATGATTTTGAATAAATATCTTTTGCAAATTTCAAAGTGATCCCACCAGGAATATATGGAGACACCAACAATAAGGATGATATAAACTGACTTGTAGGAGATGAATTAAAAGTTATTGTACCCCCAATCAAATTTCCTTTATTGACTATAATCTTATCATTCTCTTGCACAATATTAGCTCCTAAATTATTTAAAGCGCTTATTAAATTCGCAACAGGACGTTGCATTAAAGATTTATGTCCCACGATGACAACTTCTCTATTTTCATAAGCAAACAAAGTGATTAAAAATCGAAGAGCTGAACCTGATTGCTGTAGATTTATTATTTTTGATCTTGAAAATAAAGCGTGTTCTAAAATAGCAGTATCATCCGAATTAGACAGCTTCTTAATATCAAACTTTTTATTTCTTAAGTAAGAAATAATTAACAGCCGTTGACTTAAACTCTTAGAAGGAGAGAGCTCAAACTCTTTAAAACTACTCAATTCAACAACAGGATTATAATTTAAAGAAACTGAATTCATTTCCACATTTTATTAATATAATAGTCTATTGAATCTATAATTTCTGACTCTGAAACTGAGCAGTTTACAATAGGCTGTCCTATCTCTTTAATTAAAGAAAATTGATATTGACCATTTAAATTCTTTTTATCTGATTTTAAATACCCTATGACAAGTTGTTTGAATTTTATCAAATCATAGTCTATTGGTGGAAAAATTTGTTCTATTTTCAAGGCAATATCATTTAATATCATTTTTGGAAAATTAAATTTTCTATATGAGATATATGTCTCACAAACTAGACCTAAAGATAATGCTAGTCCATGATGGACCGCGTTTCCTAATCCATCTAGATCTACATGCTCCAACACATATGATTCAAAAGCATGCGCAATAGAATGCCCGAAATTTAATTTTCTCCGATGCCCAATATCATAGTAATCCAAATTTACAATTTCAATCTTTATTTGTATGCATTTTGATATTAATTCTGTCAAGTCTGATGCTTGATCAATAATCTGATTTTTAAAAACTAAATCACGATCACAGACTATTTGTTTCCAAAATTTTACATCATATATTAAACCATATTTTAATACTTCCGAGAATGCACAAACAAAGTTAAAATTAGAAATGGATCTATTAAAAAAAGGACAAACAATAATTAATACAGGATCTACAAATAAACCAACTTGATTTTTATGATTTTTTAAATTTACTGCAACTTTCCCTCCAATAGCCGCATCTACCTGAGCCATTAATGTCGTTGGGATATTAATGAATTGTACACCACGCTTAATAATAGAAGCAACAAAACCACCTAAGTCGCAAATGACACCTCCACCTAAATTAATAATTAAACTATCTCTATCAATATTATCATTAAGCAACTTGACACATATATCATTAACCATATTCATAGATTTTAATAATTCAATATTGCCTGAATGCTCTGCACATCCATTTAACTCGAGAACACAAGCATTTTTTAAACTAGAGACAAGACTTAACATTCTTGGCAAACAATATTTTTTAGTATTTTGATCAACCAAAATAAAAATCTTAGTAGGCTTAGATGACTCTAGAAACTCTTTTAAATCAGAAAAAGAGTCATCTCCTACCGATATTATTGTATTACGTAGTATAAATTTATTATTCATTTATAAAGAAAATGTATTTTTAAATATATAAATATCTAAATTAAAGTTAAGCAATGATATTTAGTAATAAATACATAAAGTACACATCGAAATCTAAATATGAATTATATACCACATTAATTCTATTTAAAATTCTTTCTAACAAGAATATTGTTCAATTAGGAAAAAAGCTTTTACAAATAGGGCTAAAATTAAATCTGCCTATTCTATCGCTAATAAAGAAAACAGTCTTTAGACAGTTTTGTGGAGGAGAAGATATAATTGAATCAAATCAAAAAATAGCAGAATTAGGCAAATATAATATTCAAACCATTTTAGACTATTCAGTCGAGGGAAAAAACGATGATACAAGTTTCAAACACACATATAATGAAATTCTTAAAAATTTAGAAGAGGCTCAAAAAAACAACCTGATTCCGTTTTGTGTATTTAAAATAACTGGTATAGCTAGATTTAGTCTACTTAAAAAAATCAATGCAAATGAAGCATTATCTGAAGCAGAAGAAGTAGAATTTAAAACCTTAATTAATAGATTAGAAATCATATGCAAAAAAGCAAAAAATAACAATACGCCTATATTAATTGATGCAGAAGAAAGTTGGATTCAAAATATAATAGATGAATTAGCAAAAAATCTAATGGCAACATATAATAAAGACACCGTGATTATTTATAATACAATTCAATTATATCGATCAGATAAATTAGAGTATTTAAAAAGACTACATCAAACAGCAAAAGAACAAAAATTTAAACTAGGATTAAAAATAGTTCGTGGAGCATATATGGAGAAAGAAAGAGAGAGAGCAAAAAGGAAAAAATATCAATCCCCAATACACACAACAAAAATAAACTGTGATCAAGATTATAATGCTGCATCTAAATATTGTATCCAAAATATAAAGGACATGCAATTATGTTTTGGCACACATAATGAAAAAAGTACTGAGATAATTATCAAATTAATGAAACAAGAAGGACTCAGTAATAATGATCCTCGAATTTATTTTTCACAATTATTGGGTATGAGTGATAATATCAGCTTTTATCTAGGGCACTTTAATTATAATGTTGCGAAATATGTTCCCTATGGGCCCGTAAAAGAAGTATTGCCTTACTTGATAAGACGAGCCGAAGAAAATTCTGCAATTACAGGGCAAACTAATAGAGAAATTATAAGAATAAAAGAACTACTTAAAGCGTTTTAATGACAATGCTCACAATGTAAATGATCAAGATCAGAAGATGATGGACTCAATGGCATACTTAAGTTAATAAAAAGATCTACTAACGTAATTGAATCATTCTGTTTTTTAAATTTCAAATGACTCATCTCATGCACATTACTTTTTGGAAAAGAAAAAGATAAAAAATACTGTTTATCATTATGCCCACGTATTTTACTTTTTTTAAAATTAACGTTCGAGCTCATAATATATTCATCTAAAAAAGCAGTATCTAGATTAAAACATTCTATTTTACACATAGCTTTTTCAGAAAAAAAAATGTTACTTTGAAGCAAGTAATTCTTGACCCTATTATTTGGAAAATAATTAAAACTTATTGAATCTTTTCTTTTCTGAAAAGAAAATAAAATCAAGATAATTCCTAAGAATATACCCAAACAAAAGAACAAAAATCTATTTAAAAAGTTCATAGTAGAACTAAAACAAATTAAGTGGCTCGTAAGGTAAATTAAACCAATCAGCAATCCCTTTATTCACTAATTTTCCATTAATTATATAAGCGCCCTGCCCAATATTAGGCTTTTTAAAAATAATATTATTTACTCCTCCAAATTCACCAATATCAAGTAATAAGGATGAGAATATATTACTTAAAGAAAAAGAAGCCGTTCTAGCCACCCTAGACGGAATATTGGGGACACAATAATGAATGACACCATGCTTAATAAAGGTAGGGTTCTTGTGGGAAGTAACCTCTGAAGTTTCGACACAACCACCTCGATCTATACTAACGTCAACAATTACAGAGCCTGGCTTCATCAATTTCACCATATCCTCAGAAATTAAACAAGGTGTTCGACTATCACGAGAACGAATAGCACCCACTACAACATCAGCACGTCTGACAGACTTCTCAAGTGCTTTGGGATGAATTGTATTCATATCAACACGTGCATGTAGTTTATCCTGTAACCTTCGAAGCTGTGATAATGATTTATCAAAAATTTTCACAGATGCTCCCAATCCGATAGCAGAGCGAGCAGCAAACTCTCCAACTGTGCCAGCACCTAAAATTACAACATCTGTAGTGCTTACTCCAGCAACCCCCCCCATCAATAAACCTTTACCATTATTTAAATTGCTCAAACATTCTGACGCAATTAAAATAGAAGTATTACCAGCAATTTCACTCATAGAACGAACAACTGGAAAAATTCCATCTTCATCTTGAATATAGTCATATGCTATAGCTGTAATTTTTTTATCCATAAGTTGTTGGAAAAAATCTGGCTTTTGAATTTTAAGCTGTAATGCTGAAATCAAAGTTTGATTTTTCTCCATCAATTGGATCTCTTCACTAGTAGGAGGAGAAACTTTTAGAATAAGATTAGCCTTATAGACTTCTTCAGCCGTTTTCACTATTAAAGCTCCACATTCACTATACTCTTGGTCTGAAAAATTAATTACTTCACCTACTCCACTCTGAACAATAACATGATGACCATTATTGGTTAATAAATTTACAGCATCGGGGACTAGACCTATTCGTTTTTCTTGTAGTAAAACCTCTTTAGGAATACCTATACTTAATTTTTTATTATCTGATTTCAGCTCTAAAACTTCTTCTTGAGGCAATGTAAAACCACCTTCAGAAAAAGATAAAAATTTATCTCTCATAAATACTTATTCTAATAGCAATAATTCTCGTTTATTTGTGTTTTTTATCATTTTTATAACAGTACAATTATCTAATATAAGTGGTTCCACTAAAGCAGGCCACTCAATGAAACAATACCTGCCAGAATCAATATATATATCAATTCCTAATTGATTTAATTCACTCAAATCATTCACTCTATATAAATCAAAATGAAATATTTTTTCTCCATTTGTATCTATATACTCATTTACGATTGAGAATGTAGGACTAGAAACACTATCAACTACATTTAAATGATTACATAATTGTTTTACCAAGGTTGTTTTTCCCACACCCAATGCTCCATGTATAGCAAAGATACGATTATGTGACAATTTTAACAATTCCAAAGCTACGGAAGACAATTTTTCTACAGAGGAAATATCATATTTGTTTTTTATCATATTTTTGATTTTAATGAAATTACTGGGATCAACATTTCTTCCATAGAAATACCTCCATGTTGATATGTATTAATATAGTGATGAGCGTAATGATTATAATTATTTGGATATACAAAATACTTATTAGGAGCAGCAAACACATAAGAAGAACTTACATTAGTTTTTGGCAGAGAAATATTCTCCGGATCTTCTATATAGTATACATCTTTTTGTTCAAACTTAATTTTTCTGCCTGTCTTATACCTTAAATTAGATGAAATACTTTTTTCTCCCACTAATTTACTCGGTTCAGCCACATTAATTGTTCCATGGTCAGAGGTGATAATAATATTTACATTTGATGCAGATAATTGTTTTAATAACTCAAATAAGGGTGAGTTCTTAAACCATGTTAAAGTTAAATCTCGATATGACTTCTCATCATTAGCTAATTCTTTGATCATTTTCATTTCCGTTTTAGCATGAGAAAGAATATCTACAAAATTATATATGATGACGTTTAATGGTTTTTGTAAAAATTCATTAATTCTACCTACCATTTTCTTGCCATGCTCAAGATTAAAAACCTTATTAAATGAAATATCTTCACTACAACGAAGCTCTCGTAATTGATGTAAGAGAAAGCTTTTCTCATGCAAGTTTTTTCCCCCTTCATCAACATCATCTAACCAAAATTGAGGGAGTTTTCGTTTCATTTCTAGAGGAGACAACCCCGAAAAAATAGAATTTCTGGCATATTGAGTCGCGGTAGGTAAAATACTACAATATACATCTTCTTTTATCTCAAAATATGAATCTAATAATGGTTGGATAACCTTCCACTGATCAAATCGTAAATTATCAATCAATAATAAAAAAGTGGAACTGTCACTAGATATTTTAGGAAAAACATATGATTTAAATAAATCTTTTGATATCGTAATTTCATTTTCTTTTGGATTATTGATCAAATCAGAGTAATTTTTCTTTACATACTTAAAAAAAGTAGTATTAGCTTCTTTTTTTTGATTTAATAAAATTTCTAACATATTATTCTCTTCTAAAGAATCTAGTTCTAACTCCCAGTAAACAATTTTCTTATATATGTTGACCCAATCAGAAAATGAATTAATATCATTGATCATCGCGCCAATAGAAGAAAACTCTCGTTGATAATCTGAATTTATTTTATTATTAATGAGTTTCGCAAACTCTAAGTTTTTTTTAATAGTCAATAAAATTTGATGTGGATTTACTGGTTTAATTAAATAATCTGATATTTTAGCCCCTATCGCCTCTTCCATGATTTGCTCTTGTTCACTTTTTGTGATCATAATAACAGGTGAGGTAGTAAATTCTTTTAATTTAGACAAAGTATCTAAACCTGTTAAACCGGGCATATTTTCATCCAAAAAAATTATATCATAATTATTATTCTGTACCATATCAATAGCATCATAACCATTAGTTACAGTATCTAGAGAAAAGCCTTTCTTTTCTAGAAAAAATATATGAGATGTTAAAGAATCTACTTCATCATCTATCCATAAAATATTACAAGCATTCATTTTGTATCTTTTTGTTTTTTAAATTTATAGCATAAATTGTAAATAAATGTCATATCTGAAAAATAAAATCATCAATGATCCAATATATGGATTTATCCATATACCTTTTGAAAGTATATGGAAACTAATGGGACACCCTTATTTTCAAAGACTACGAAGAATCTCTCAACTTGGACTTTCATCACTAGTATATCCAGGTGCAAACCACAATCGATTTCATCATGCAATTGGCTCAATGCACTTAATGAATAAATCTATTGAAATTTTAAAATCAAAAAACCATAACATTACTGAAGAAGAACATGAAGGCAGTTTAATAGCTATTCTACTCCATGACATTGGTCACGGACCATTTTCACATGCATTAGAAAACAGCATTGTAAAAAATCTATCTCACGAAAAAATATCAATAATGTTTATGCACAAATTAAACGTAGAATTTAATGGAAAATTATCATTAGCAATTGATATTTTTACAAGAAAATACAAAAAGAAATTTCTTCATCAATTAATATCAAGTCAATTAGACGTAGATCGATTGGACTACCTTAATAGAGATAGTTTTTATTCTGGAGTGAATGAAGGCATTATTAATTCTAATCGGATTATTGAAATGTTAAACGTTAAAGAAAATGAATTAGTTATTGATTACAAAGGGATATATTCGATAGAAAAATTTATCATTGCTAGAAAATTAATGTACTGGCAAGTATATCTACATAAAACCGTCCTCTCTGCAGAACATACTTTAATGCATATATTACAAAGAGCTAAACATTTAATTGAAAAAAATAATACAATTTATACCACCCCTAGTTTTAAGACGTTTCTATATCAGAAAGAAGAAATAACTGAGTCTTTTTTTATTGCTAATGATTTATTAGAAGAATTTGCATTGATCGATGATTATGATATTTTAGTATGCATGAAGAACTGGACTAAAGAAAATGACAAAGTATTAAGTATATTATCAAAAACAATTATTAATCGAAATCTTTTAAAGATGATTCCCATTAAAGAAGAAGAAAGGGAAAAAGAATTAAAAAGAATAAGAAAAGTAGCAATGCACAAATTTAATGTACATGAAGAAGATGTAAAATATTTAGTTTTTTCTATTACTACAAAAAATGAAACTTATAACTTTAACGATGAAGAGATAGTATTCTTAAAAAAGAATAACAACTTAGTTAAGTTGTCAGATACAAAAAATGAATTTAGCATGAATAGAAAAAATGCAAAAATTATTAAACATTATATTTGCTATCCACAAGGATGTGTAATTTAAATTTAACCAATGAAGTTAACCGCACAAGAGCTGGCGAAAAAAATTGACGGAGAGATACAGGGCAAATCAAATACTATTATCTCATCTTTCTCAAATATCAAAGATGCGAAAAAAGGTGATGTTACATTTTTATCTAATTTGAAATATGAAAAATATATTCACTCTACAAAAGCGTCTATCATTATCACCCCCAAAATAAATATATCTACTAAAAAAACAATTATTAAAGTAGACGATCCCGCAAAACAGTTTTCAGCCATTTTGGAAATTTTCCAACCTAAAGAAACTAGGAAAAGTATAGTTTCAAAAAAAGCTAGTATTCACAAAAATGTGAAAATTGGAAAAAATGTATTTATAGGAGATTTCTGTATAATTGAACAAAATGCAATAATTGAACAAGATTGTGTGATTCTACCAAATACATTTATTGGAAAAAATGTAAAAATTGAAAATAGTTCTCAAATAGGTCCAAATACCACAATTTATCATAATTGTGTAATCGGAAAAAAGTGTATTATTCATGCTGGAGTAGTAATAGGAAGTGATGGATTTGGATTCGTGGAAAATAAAAACAAACTATCTAAAATGCCACAAGCTGGAAGTGTAATTATTGGAGATAATGTGGAGATTGGATCTAATAGCACAATAGATAGAGGCACATTATCAAACACAAAAATAGGAGATGGAGTTAAACTTGATAATCTTATTCAGATCGGCCATAATGTGGAAATTGGTCAAAACACGTTGATTGCGGCACAATGCGGTATTGCTGGGTCAACTAAAATTGGAAAAAATTGTATGCTAGGTGGTCAAGTTGCTGTGGCGGATCACATTAAGATAGGTGACAATGTGAAAATTGCAGGAAAATCTGGAGTCATCAAAAATGTGCCGAATAATCAAGTATTACAAGGGCCTCTTGCATTTGAAATAAAAGACTTTCAAAAATCATATGTTCATTTTAAAAATTTAAGCAAAATGTTTGAAGAATTAAAAAAACTAAAAACAAAACAAAATATTGCAAAAAACACTCAAAAATAAAATAGAAATAAATGGCGTAGGGCTGCATACAGGAGTCCCTGTACAAATGAGGCTTATACCAGCTAACATAGACACTGGAATCCGATTTCGTAGAGTAGATCTCCCTAAAAAACCATATATAAATGCATTAATTGAAAATGTCAATGAGACAAATAGACGAACTGTCATCAAAGAGAATAATGCGAGTGTAGAAACCATAGAGCATTTACTAGCCTCTATCCTGGCAGCGTCAATTGACAATTTAATTATTGAATTAAATGGCCCTGAAGTACCTATTTTAGATGGAAGCTCAAAAGAATTTACAGAAAAAATAGAAAAAACAGGAATTCTGATCCAAGACAAGAAAAAACAAGAATTTGAAATATTAAATTACTTTAAAGTCGAAAACCAAAAAGACAATTCTAAAATTGAATTTTATCCCCAAAAAAAATTAGAATTAGAAGTGACAATAAATTATAATTCTAATGTCTTACAAGTACAAAAAGCCAAACTCGAAAAGTTATCAGATTTTAAAGAACATATTTCTCCTGCAAGAACATTTTGTTTTTTACATGAGCTCGACCATTTAATGAATCATCATTTAATTCAAGGTGGTAATATAAATAATGGTATTATTTTTATAGAGAAAACTACAAGCGTAAAACATTTAGGTGAATTACAAAAATTATTACCAAACGATATAAATGAATTAAAACCAGGGATTTTAAATGGGAAAAAATTAATATCCGAAAATGAACAAGCGAAACATAAACTACTTGACTTGCTAGGGGATATAAAACTAGCTGGATTTGACATAAAAGGTAAAATTATTGCACATAAACCTGGTCATACAATAAATGCATTATTTACCAAAGAATTAAAAAAACAACTACTTAAAAATAGGAATATCATGGAAGGAAGACCATTAATGAATATTCAAGATATTAAAAAAATACTCCCTCATAGAGAGCCATTTTTGTTTATTGACGAAATACGTGAGCTTGAAGACAATTATGTCACTGGGGTAAAATATGTCGACAGGGATGAATACTATTTCAAGGGGCATTTTCCAAATGCACCCGTTATGCCAGGAGTTTTACAAATTGAGGCAATGGCACAAACTGGAGGAATCTTAGCGCTCAACAGTGTACCTGATCCAGAAAATTATTTAACATATTTCATGAAAATAGATAAAGTTAAATTTAAACAAAAAGTGGAGCCTAATTGTATCTTAATATTTAAATTGCATTTATTATCCCCAATAAGGAGGGGGATATGTCACATGCAAGCAAAAGCATATGTTAATAATGAAATTGTCACTGAAGCAGAATTAATGGCAAAAATTGTAAAAGAAAAATAAATGAAAGAATTTACTAAAATTAGTAAAGACGCAATCATTGGAAAGAACTTGCAGATTGATCCTTTTTCTGTAATTCATGAAAATGTAATTATTGGAGATAATTGTTGGATAGGATCAAATGTCACCATATATCCAGGTGCCAGGATAGGATCAAATTGTCAGATTTTTCCAGGAGCAGTAATTTCTGCTATTCCACAAGATTTAAAATTTAAAGGAGAAGATACAACAGCAATCATTGGAAACAATGTAATTATAAGAGAATGTGTCACAATTAATAGAGGAACTAGTTACTGTAATAAAACAATGGTTGGTGATAACACTTTCCTTATGGCGTATTCACATGTCGCTCATGATTGTATTATCAAAAATAATGTCATTATAGCAAATGGCGTTGCTATTGCCGGACATGTTGAGATAGATGAATATGCAATTATTGGCGGTCTATCAGCTATTCAACAATTTACTAAAATTGGTAAATTTAGCATGATTTCGGGAGGGTCTTTAGTTAGAAAAGATGTACCACCATATATTAAAGTGGCAAAAGAACCTTTGCGATTTATTGGGATAAATAAAATTGGGCTAGAAAGAAATAATTTTGAAAAAACTGAAATAGACAATATCTCATCTATATTTAGGATTATATTCCAAGAGGGAAATAATATTTCAAAAGCCATTGAAATTATTGAAAAAAGTGACAAAAAAGATAATGAGAAAGCAGAAATTCTTAAATTCATTAAAAATTCAAAAATTGGAATCGTAAAAGGGTTTTATTAATTATGGCAACAACTTCAGATTTTAAAAATGGGCTATGTATAAAACATAATGGTGATTTATGGAAAATTGAATCATTTCAACATGTGAAACCTGGTAAAGGCCCAGCTTTTGTCAGAACCAAAATTCGAAATCTAAATACATCTAGAGTCCTGGAAAATACATTTACAGCTGGTGTAAAAATAGAAATTGTGCGAATTGAAAATAGATCATATCAATTCTTATATCAAGAAGGAAATGAAACATATCATTTCATGAATCAAAAAAATTATGAGCAAATTGCAATCCAAAAAAATCTAATTAATGCACCTCAATATTTAAAAGAAGGTAGTATTGTTGACATTATGTTTCATGCTGAAAACGAACAACCTCTTTCATGTACATTACCCCAGAATGTTACACTGAAAATTGTTTTTACCGAACCTGGAGAGAAAGGCAATACTGCTACAAATGCATTAAAGCCAGCCACTACCGAAACCAACGTAGAAGTGAAAGTCCCATTGTTTATTAATCAAGGCGACTTCGTGAAAATTGACACTTCAGATGGACGTTATATTGAAAGAGTTAAAGAGTAGATTATTCAACTATTAAAAAGTCTCTTATTGTTTGATATTTCTGAATTATCTCTACGATATACATCCCTGACGAAAAATTAGATTTATAGACTTTAATATCATTACCATATGTTGTATGCTCGTACAATAATCTACCTGACACTTCATAGATTTTAATGATTGTCTCACCGTTATTATTAAAACTAATTGTTGTATAATCAGAAAATGGATTTGGATAAATCATATAATTAATCTCATTAGAATCAATTAGTGATGACTGCTCACAAGCATCTCCTTCTCCATCTCCATCTGTATCAATTTGACCTGGATTAAACGTATAAGGACAATTATCAATTAAATCACATATATTATCTGCATCTATATCATCTCCAATTCCATCTCCATCTATATCATTACAATATCCTAAACAATCATAATATGTAAATGGATATAGCTCACAATCATCTAAATAACAATAAATACAACAATCATCACACATTTGATCAGCCCAAAAAACATAATTACATGCGTCTAAATCCATACAACCAACTTGCCCACCATCCTCTTCATCACAACTATTACCTATACCATCTCCATCAACATCTGTTTGAAGCGGATTAGAATAAATAGTATAATCAAAATCATCAATACAGTCAGGAACACCATCCCCGTCAAGGAAACCATCATCATTATAATCTCCAACTAATTCTCCTGTAATATTATTTAAAATATCAACACCACTATTATATACACAATTATCTACCGAATCAACATATGTGGCTGATAAACAATCTAATATACCATCTGCTCCAGCTTCGGATGTGATATTATTTATTTGATCTAAAGCACTAATTAAATTGCCTTCAGTATCATAACAATGAGTCTGGTTCCAATCACAGGCACCATCATTATCACAATCATATAAACAATTACCATCACAATCTAAATAACCAACACCATAAAGATGAATAGGATATATGCATGGATTTTGAAAATCAGTAGTAGAATATTGATTAACATTCGCCATTGGATCATAATTACACGCTGGCAATCCAGGAATGTATGACCATAAAAGTCCCGTATCTGGATCATACAATGTCCCATCATCCATGCAACCATAATAAACACACAGTCCATTATCTATATCTGCTGTTAAATCATAATTATCTGCATTTTCGTCCATACAACCCTCCGATGGAGTACATGCATCACAATCATTATTTGAATTATCTTGACAAGCAATAGAATAATCAAAATTATCACACTCATAGCAACCATATTGAGTACTCCAAATAGGATCTTCATTTGAAAAAGCAACTATATCTGTCACTTTATTAGTCAAAGAAAGTGAATCAAACTTCCAATACCCCTCTAATTTTCCAACACTATTATTTTGTTCTTCGAAGACATTTAAATTAACATCTATATTATCACCTAGCCTTGCTTGAATTTCTTCTTGTGATAAAGCCCGACTCCAAACACGAATTTCATCCATTTTAACATCACATGATTCTAAACCAGATTGACTTGATCCTATAACCTTAGCATCAAGAGAGTCTAATGAGAAAATAGCATTAGGATTATATGCATTAGTTGTAGAATGCTGCACAATTTCTCCATCAATGTATAATCTAATACCATTCGAACAAAAAACTGCAGCTATATTTTTCCATTCACATGAATCAGTCACATTCGTATCTTCTTCCCACCAATTATAAACCTCAGTACTACTAACAAAATCAATAGGAGGTATAATATAATTCGCATTTGTTTGTTGCTGTGTATAACAAAGATCTTCTTCATTTTCACAATCACCATTTTGATCTACATTTTTTTCATAGTATGCCTCTATGCCTTTCACGCCATC
>CETI01039777.1_pt1 | contig 43301 bp, 58 predicted proteins | sample 361441 | NCBI WGS metagenome assembly CETI01 (sample SAMEA2622478, study PRJEB7988) | marine metagenome | biome: marine biome (ENVO:00000447); feature: deep chlorophyll maximum layer (ENVO:xxxxxxxx); material: "saline water (ENVO:00002010), including plankton (ENVO:xxxxxxxx)" | depth 90 m | reverse complement strand
GGCAAAATAATTAGAAAGGAAATTCCTTCGGAAATAGTTTATGAAGATGAGGACACACTAGCTTTCAAAGATATAAACCCTCAAGCCCCAATTCATATATTGATTATACCAAAAAAGCTAATAGAAATGCCTGAAGATATAACCATCGAAGACAACGAAATTGTTGGAAATCTTTTTAGTGCAGCTAGTAAAATTGCAAAAAAATTGAATATTACAAATGGCTATAGGCTTGTTATGAATAATGGTGAAGAGGCAGGTCAAACAGTATTCCATATTCATCTTCATTTTCTAGCAGGTAGGAAACTAAATTGGCCACCAGGTTAAATAGTAATATTGAATTTTTAAATACTTTAAAAAATAGTAAGAAACCTGGATTAAAAAAAATTATAAAAGTACTTTCAGGACTTGATAGCCCACACTTAAAATTAAAAAATACAATTATCATCTCTGGTACTAATGGAAAAGGGACAGTTGGAAGGATATTGAATCAAATTTATACTCAATCAGGATATTCTGTTGGATTATATACTTCCCCACATCTTATATCTATTACTGAAAGACTAAGGATAAGGAATAAAAATATTACTCTTAAAAATTTAGATTCTTTCCTTGGAAAAGTTATTGAATCATGTAAAAAGAATCGTTGTCATCTAAGTTACTTTGAACTTTTAACGGCTACTGCAATCTTATACTTTTCAACAAAGAATAATGATATAAATATTTTTGAAGTTGGACTCGGTGGAAGATATGATGCAACGAATGTCATTAAATCAAAAATCGGGATAATAACAAACGTAGAAATGGACCATGGAGAATATTTAGGTGATACGCTTGATAAGATAGCCTATGAAAAAGCCGGTATAACAAATAAAAATAGCTATTTAATAACTACTGTAAGGAATCCAACACTGCCTGTTATAAAAGAGATATGTAAACAAAATAAAGTTCAAATTTATAGAAGAAATATTAACTTCAAGGTTATAAAAGAAAATAATAAATATAAATATAGTTCAGATGTAATGAATTTTACTTTTAAATCATCATTGAAAGGAGAGCATCAAATTGATAATCTGGGTGTATCAATTAAAGCTATAGAGGTTGCCAATGATTTATATGGATTAAGTGTAAGCAAGAAGCAAATTCAAAGTTCATTAATAGATGTATTTGTTCCAGCAAGATTCCAGACAATATCCGAAAAACCCATTTTGATATTAGATGTCGCACATAATCCCCATTCAATAAAGACTTTGGTTAAAAATTTCAGAATTCGCCATCCAAATACAAGAATCAATATTGTACTAGGCATGTTGAAAGAAAAGAAACCTGAGGAATGTATTAGTCTACTTAAGAAAATAGCTAAAAATATTTATCTTACTGACGTACCAAATCCAAGGACATTTAATGCTAAGAAAACTGCAGAGGAATTAAATTATAAAAATATCTATTATATAAAAAATAATGAAATTAAAAACTTAATTAGCAATAATGAAAATCTTATAATAGCTGGATCAATATACTTAGTAGGTTCAATTTTAGGAAAAAGATATGTTAAAATAAAAGTAAATTAAATATTTTGGAGGTTTTTTTTATGTCAAAGGTAGCAATTGTAATATTAGCAGATACAGCTGGCCCAGGTGATTTTGGTAGAGCTGTTAATGGATTAATGACTGCAAAAGAATTTAAAGAAGCTGGTGATGAGGTTCAAATTATATTTGATGGCGCAGGAACGAAATGGATTGGAAAATTTAACGAAGAAGGCAGCAAGTATCTTCCACTTTTTGAATCTGTAAAAGATAAAATCACTGGAGTATGTGGTTACTGTGCAGGGGCATTCAAAGTAAGTGAAGATGCTCAAAATAATAATATTAACCTAATTGATGAATACGATGGCCATCCAAGTTTTAAAAAACTAGTTGATAGTGGCTTTACTGTTTTAACTTTTTAAGATTTAGTTGAAGCTACTCTAAAGTCATCGCCATTTAGTTCGAGAATTTGTGACATTTCATAAATCCTTGAGATATTCCTTTTACCAATTTTGTAATCTAATATTTGATTAGAATCTGTAGCTTTAAATTTTTTACCATTTAAAAAAGCCAAATTAGAATTAAAAATAGTATGTTTTTTTGAATTATATCTTTTCGCAATAATGTTATCCAAAACACTTATTTCCCATTCACTCATTCTTGTTGCACCCAAATCATCAATAACAATTACATCATAAGCACAAAGACTCTCTACATATTCCTTTTCTGACAAGCCTTTAACGTAAATATCTTTAATATCGGACAAGAGGTCTCTAAACTGTTTAAAAATGCATTTTTGGTTATAAGCAAATATCAGCTCTGTAATGATGGAAACGGACAAGTGAGTTTTACCCAAACCTGGGAGACCAACAAAAAAGGGAGGTAAGATTTTTGGATAGCTATCCAAGTACTTAATACTATATTCAAGTGCATTTTGAATAGATCTTTCCCTAATAACCCAACCACCGTTATCAAGCTTTAGGTTTTTACATTTAGAATATCTTGAAGGTATGCATGAAGAGTTGTAAACGTCTATCTTCTTTTTTCTTGAACAAAAAGTAACGGCATCCTCTTTATATATTACGCCCTCCCCCTTACATTCATCACAAATATAGCCTTTTTCATTTCTAACTTTAGAGAAATCTGAAATAGAAAAAAATTCTAAGTTTTTTAATAATTTATAATCATTATATTCAACCTTATTATTTGATTTCATTGTTACTCACTAGGAAACGAATTTATCATATTTCCGACTGTTTTTTTATAATCTCTCGTTTTAAAGATACCTGAACCTGAAACGATTATTTTTGCACCAGCATCTATCAATTGGGAAATATTATTTAATTTTATACCACCGTCAACCTGAATCGGAATATTAATTTTATTTTTACTTAAATATGAATTAAGTTTATTAACTTTATTTATTGACGACTTAATTATCTTTTGTCCTGCAAAACCAGGGTTAACAGTCATGATCAAAGCCAAATCTATTATATCAAGATACCTATATAATTTAGACTCAGAAGTTCCTGGGTCTATAGCCAAGCCGAACCCAATTCCTGCCTTTCTAACCATAGATGATAGCTTTTTCTTATTCTTACAAGACTCTAGGTGGACTGTTATATTTACTATATTTGCACCTTTATATCTTTTAAGGAAATGAGGAACAATTTCATCGGGGTTGGATACCATAAAATGTATATCAATAGGTATTGAAGTTTTTTTAGTCATTGAATCTAATTCACAAGTTCCAATGGTTATATTTGGCACATAATGACCATCCATTATATCGTAATGTATCCAGCTAACTTTTGATTTTTCTAATTTTTTGAATTCTCTTTCTAAATTCCAAAAATCAGCTGCAATTATAGAAGCGGCTATTATATTGTCCATTTTTTTGTAATTATAACATGTCGATGAAAAAGATTGTTATATACTTTTTTTTATAAATTTTTATTGTATTATAAAAAGCAATGTTGAATCAAGATTTTATTTTTAGCTCCGAATCAGTTACAGAAGGACATCCAGATAAAGTTGCTGATCAAATTTCAGATGCTGTATTGGATTCAATAATTAAAGAAGATCCTGAATGCAGAGTAGCTTGCGAAACTCTTATTACAAGGAATAGAGTCATATTATCAGCCGAAATTAAGTCTACATTCTCACCAGACTTTAAAAAAATAGTTAAGGATACTCTTCTTTCTATTGGATATGATGACGAATCTAAGGGTTTTAATGCGAATAACTGTTCAATAGATTTATATATCGAAGAACAATCACCCGATATCTCTATGGGTGTTGACCAAAAGGATTCGAATATTATTGGTGCAGGTGACCAGGGGCTAATGTTTGGCTATGCAACAAAAGAGAATGATAGCTTAATGCCCTACCCTATACTACTTGCTCACAAACTCACTAGAAATCTATCAAAAAGAAGAAAATCTGGTGAATTAGATTTTTTAAGACCAGACGGTAAGTCTCAAGTATCAGTCCAGTATAAAGACAATAAACCATCATTTGTAGATACAGTCCTTATATCTACACAACATTCAGAAGACGTGAATGATTCGACCTTAAAAGAAAGCATAATTGAAGAGGTTATAAAGAAAGTTATACCAAAACACTTAATCTCTGAAAATACAAAATTTTTAATTAATCCAACAGGTAGATTCGTTGTAGGTGGGCCACAAGGGGATACTGGCTTAACTGGAAGAAAAATTATAGTAGATACTTATGGTGGCTGGGGAAGACATGGTGGAGGAGCTTTTTCAGGAAAGGATCCAACAAAAGTCGATAGAAGTGCTTGTTATATGGCAAGATATATAGCAAAAAATATTGTCGCTTCAGGACTCCTTCCAGACTGTGAAATACAATTAGCCTATGCAATAGGTAAAGCTGAACCTGTCTCTATCAACTTAAGTAGTTCTATTAATATAGACAAGAAGATACTATCTAAATTAACAAACGAAGTTTTTAAAATTTTCGATTGTACTCCAAAGGGCATCATTAGTTCTCTGAATTTGTTAAACCCAATATACGAGAATACTGCATCCTATGGTCATTTTGGAAGAGACAATGAAGGTTTTAATTGGGAGAATATAGACAAGAGAGATGAAATTAAATCGTTATAGGGAGAAAATATATGAAGTATGATGTAAAAGACTTAAAATTAAATAAAATCGGTAGAGATAGAGTTGAATGGGCATACAAAGACATGCCTGTATTGCAAGAAATTAATAAAACCTTAATCAAGACTAAACCTTTTAAAAATATTAATATTTCTGCTTGCCTCCATGTAACCACTGAGACAGCAAATCTTCTTATTGCTTTAAAAAATGGTGGAGCTAATGTATCTTGTTGTGCATCTAATCCTTTAAGCACTCAAGATGATGTAGCAGCACATCTTACTAAAGATTACGGAATTTCAACGTTTGCCATTAAAGGTATAAACAATAAAGGGTACTATAAGCATCTCGTAGGCTCTTTGGATATCAAGCCAAATATTACAATGGATGATGGATGTGATCTTGTAAGCATTCTACACAAATCCCACAAACAGTACATGAAAAATATTATTGGTGGTACAGAAGAAACTACTACAGGTGTTATAAGGCTAGAAAGTATGTCTAAAAATAATGTACTAAACTATCCAATTATCGCGGTAAACAATGCTTTTACTAAACATTTATTCGACAATAGATACGGTACTGGCCAAAGTGTGCTAGATAGCATCATGCGAGCTACAAATAGACTATTATCAGGAAAAACTTTTGTTGTTTGTGGGTACGGCTGGTGTGGTAAAGGTCTTGCTATGAGAGCTGCTGGTCTAGGTGCAAATGTAATTGTTACAGAGATTGACGCAACTAAGGGACTAGAGGCAAAAATGGATGGCTTCCAGGTAATGACTGGTACAGAAGCATTTAAAAAAGCAGATTTTATTTGTTCAGTTACTGGGAACCTAAATGTTATTGATAAAAAACATTTTAAAATAATGAAAGATGGTGCAATTATTTCAAATGCTGGTCATTTTAATGTTGAGATTAATATCGATGCTTTAAGAAAAATGGCTTCAAAGACAAAAAAAATTAGAACTGATATTGAAGAGTTTACAATCGGAAAGAAAACAGTATGTCTTTTATCTGACGGTCGTCTTGTAAACTTGTCTGCCGCAGAAGGTCACCCATCAAGTGTAATGGATATGAGTTTTGCAAATCAGGCTTTATGTGCTGAATATATAGTTAAAAATCACAAAAAAATGGACAGAAAGGTTTATGACGTACCAACTAAGATTGATAATAAGGTTGCAGAAATTAAACTTAAATCAATGAATGTAAAAATTGATAAATTAACAAAAGAGCAAGACGACTATCTTAACTCTTGGGAGAGTGGTACATAGTCAATTTATGGAAAGAATAATAGATGAGTTTTTAAATTATAAAGATGACCATAATAAAAATACAAAAACATCCTATTCAGCGGATTTAATTCTTTTTTCAAATTACTTAAAGCTTAATAATATAAAAAGTATCTATAAGGTTACACCTAAGAACATAGAGGAATTCTTCACTAGTAACTTTTTAAATACCTATCAAAGAACTTGGAAAAATAAAAAGGGCGAAGCCACAAAAAGTATAAAAGGTGAAAGATCGCTTTCATCAAAAAATAGAATAATTTCAACTTTATCTAGTTTTTATAAATATTTAGTCTTCAAAGAAAAAGTCTCACATTCTCCTATTCCAAAAAGGTCTACTAAAAATGAAGTTAAATCACAAAGTCTTGGTAAAAAAGAAGTTCAGATTATTTTGGATTTTCTAAAAAGAAAATCCTTTTCAAAATTCCCAATGAGAGACAGGCTGATAATTGAACTATTGTATTATTGTGGATTACGAGTATCGGAACTTATTAAAATTAAGGTCGAAGATTTAAAGCTATATAACGAGAACCCCTATGTAATTATTCAAGGAAAAGGTAATAAATTTAGAGATCAACCAATACCAAGCATAATGCTCGAAAATCTGTACTCTTATATTGAAATAGAACGAGAATCTATTCTTAGTAACAAAGATGACTCGAAATTTTTACTTATAAGCAACTATGGAAGCACAAAATCAAATAAATATAAAAATTTAACTCGACAACAAATTAATCAAATCGTAACCAAGGTATCTTATAGTAGTCTATCTGAGTTCAGCCTTTCAAATAAAAAATCTGGTAAAACAAAATATAAAAAAATAAGCCCTCATATGTTTAGACATGCAATTGGGACTCATTTGCATAAATCTGGAATCGATATATTACGAGTCCGAGATCATCTCGGTCATTCATCAGTTTCAACAACAAGTAGATATGTTGGGAAAGAAAAAGAAAAAACAAGTATATTAAATAAATATGGTCCTCTTTCAAAGAAGTTTTAGGAGAAAACTATGGAGTTAATATTAATCGTTTTTACCCTTATTTTCTCACTGACTATTCATGAATATAGTCATGCAGCTGCTGCGTTAATATTGGGAGATAGTACAGCAAAAGACCAGGGAAGGCTTACTCTTAACCCCCTTAAGCACCTTGATTTGTTGGGAATTATAATGTTAATAATAATCAAAGTTGGGTGGGCTAAACCAGTTCCTGTAAATGAAAACAACCTTGTAAATAAAAGAAAAAGTCTATATATTGTTGCCTTGGCAGGTCCAATGTCAAATATTATAATTGCTTTTTTTTCAACAATACTTTTTCATTTTATGCCGGATGGGACAATTTATAGTACCTTTTTTGCATACATGTCAACCATAAATATTTTATTGGCATTGTTTAATTTACTTCCGATACCACCACTAGATGGTTCAAATATAGTTTATAGCCTAATTTCAGATAAGGCTGCACATTACTACAGAGTGTATTTGTCAAAATATGGTCAATTTGGATTTATATTTATTGTTGTTTTATTTAACATATATCCACAGATAATATTTACTCCGCTAACTATAATTTTGCATATATTGGGTTTAAAATAGATTCATGCTTAAAGAAGGTGGCGCTTGAGTAATACGAATAATTTCCAAAATGTTAAACTAGATATATTCGAAGGTCCTCTAGATTTATTATTAAATCTTATAAAAGAAAATGATCTTGATATCTATGAACTATCACTAAGTAAAGTAACCGAACAATACTTAGAATATGTTGAACTTCTAAAAGAATTCGATTTTGATGATATAGGAGAATATCTTGTTATAGCGGCTGAACTTGCGAGGTTGAAATCAAGATCTCTACTACCAGAGTCCGATGAGGAAGAAATTTTAGAAGAACCAGAATTAGATTTAGTTGAAATGCTTAAGGAATATAAAAAATATCGAGCTTTCTCAGAATCTCTTAAGGAAAGAGACCTATTAGGTAGGGATACCTTTAAAAGAAATCCTGATTTAAGCCTTAGATCAAATACATTGTGGGAAGTTCAAAAAACAGATATTTGGAAACTTGTAACGTCAGTTAAAAAAATATTACAGTTAGAAAATTACAAAGAAGTACCAGATATTGAAATCGAAAAAGAAGCTATAGACCAAAATCAAAGAAAGATAGAGATTGTTGAAGATTTTAGATTAAATAAAATACTAAAATTTAATAGAGTATTTGATATTAGTCATGGAAGAGAGAATGTTATAGTAAGTTTTTTAATAGTTTTGGATATGATAAAAGATGGATCATTGAATATACTAGAAAATAATAATGAAATAGAATTTGAGTACAAAGGAATCTAATAATGAATGATTTAAAGAATAAAGTTGAGGCAATAATTTTTATTTCAGAATCACCTGTAAAATCGAAAGAAATTGCTAATTTTTTAGATGAAGATATAAAAGCAATCAATGAAACTTTAAAAACACTAGTTGAAGAATGGAAAAACCGGGGAAATTCAATAAAGATTGAAGAAATTGCTGGTGGTTTTCAGTTTAGGACTAAAGAAGAATATAAAGAAATATTAATCGAGTATGTAAATAAAAAACCTTACAAATTGAGTAGAGCTGGACTCGAAGTGGTTGGAATTATTGCCAAGAAACAGCCAATTACAAAGATAGAGATTGATAAGATTCGAGGGGTTGATTCAGTTGGGGCGATAAACGTCTTAATAGAAAGAGAGCTTATAGAGGTTATTGGGGAAAAGGATGTGCCTGGACGACCATATTTATATTCAACCACAGAACTTTTCCTAGAAGTTTTTAGCCTAAACAGTATTCATGATTTACCAGGAATTGAAGAATTTGACGACTATGAAAAAGAAGTAGATAAAAACCCAGATTAATTTATTTAAATTTTTCGTATAATTCATCTTGTATCTTAAACATCCTCTTTCCCTCAGCTTCATTTTTATGATCTAAGCCAATTAAGTGAAGTATTCCATGAATACAAAGGATTTTGACCTCTTTTATCAATGAGTTTTTACTCACAAGACAATTAGCCCTTGCATACTCTATGGATATAAAAACATCACCTAGTAGTGACTTATCATGACCGTCTATTAAAAAAGAAAGTACATCAGTGGACTTATTAGATCCAGAATATTTTTTGTTTAATTTCTTCATATTTACATCATTTAAAAAAACAATATTAATCTCTTTTTTTTCAATTTTAAGATATTTAATAACTTTAATTAATGTTCTTTTTAATATAGTTTTATTGATACTTTTAATTTTAATATTAGAATCATCTATTAAGAGAGGCATTTTTTCATGATACCATCAATATCAATAGTTGGTAGACCTAATGTAGGAAAATCAACACTGTTCAATAGACTTTTATCTAAAAGAAAGTCAATAGTTTATAGTGAGCCTGGAAGCACAAGAGACTTAATTAGAGAAAGTCTTGTAATTGATGACCAAAACTTTTTCCTTATAGACTCAGGGGGATTTGATAACGAAAAAGAACTGTACCCATTATTAATAAAAGAAAAAGTATTAGCAACAATTAGAAATTCAGATTTTATTGTTTTTATGGTTGATGGTCAATCAGGGCTTCAAAAAGAAGACAGAGAAATTTTAAATATTATTAGAAAAGAAGGGAAAAATTTTCTTTCGGTTATAAATAAAATTGACGATAAAAGAATTGAGGAAAATAAATCAGAATTTTTTAAACTTGGGATTAAAAACTTTATTGAAATTTCAGCAGAGCACAATAGAAATATAAGTATTATTAAAGAAAAAATTACTAATTTTTTCTCAGAAAATAAATCTTATACTGAAGATAAGGATATAAAAATTCCACAAATAGCGATAGTTGGAAAACCTAATGCAGGTAAGTCAACACTAATTAACTCATTAGCAAATAATGAGATTGCAATGGTCAGTGAAATTCCTGGAACTACTAGAGATACTGTAAATCTTAATATTAAGAAGAGTGATAAAGAATATGTATTTATTGATACAGCTGGATTAAGAAGAAAATCTAAAGTAAATGAAGAAATTGAATATTACTCTACTAGCAGAGCTGTTGATTCAATTGAAAGATGTGATGTTGTTATCTTTATCATTGATGCTCAACATGGCCCAACCAAACAAGACCTAAAGATTGCAAGCCTAATAAAGAAAAATAACAAAGGAATAATACTTGCCGTTAATAAATCAGATTTAATTCCTACAAAATTAAAAAATGAAACATTAATTAAAAAAAACTTACTGGAGATACTAACTGAGGTTAACTATGGATTAGTAATTGTAATTTCTGCACTTAAAGCTAAAAATATCGATAAATTATATACATTCATTGATAAGATATACAGTTCACAAAAAACTAAAATTAATACGAATAATTTAAATAAATTCTTAAAATCTTTAATCCTGAGATCTACTGCACCGGTCAACAAAGGTAGAAGGCTTAAAATGTATTATGCAACTCAGTCTAAAAGTGATATTCCATCCTTTGTACTATTTTGTAACTTTGCTAAAGGAATACCTGGAACATATAGAAGATTTATTGAAAGATCAATTAGAAACGAGTTTAAACTTGAAGGAATAAGTCTAAAGTTAGCTTTTAGAACCTCCAGAAAAGAGTAGTCCTATATTATCTAATATTTTTGATGCGATGATTCGAGAATCATAGAAATTTACTGCCTTTTTTCGTGCCTCAAATGACATTTTCAATCTTAATTCTTCATCTTCAATTAATTCTAATATTGAGTCAATGACACTCGTATCATCTGTCTTGAAAGAATATCCATTAATTTTGTTATCTATCGCTTCCCCTATTCCGCCTATATTATATCCCAGTACAGGCTTTCCTAAAGCCATAGATTCAATGACGACTCTGGGGAAAGGGTCTTCGTATTTAGAAGGTATAAAGAAAATATCAAAGTCCGAAATATATTTTTCAACACAATCTGTATATCCAGTAAAAAGAAACTTGTCTTCAAGACCTGCTTCTTTAACCATATTTTTTAATTTGGGCATTAATGACTGTCCAAAATAATAAGGTGTATCGCCTACCAGTACAAATAAACAGTTCTTTTTATGCTTCTTACATATATCTATTCCTAGTTTAACAAAATGTTCAAAATTCTTTCTGGGTACAACCCTTCCAGCTGTACCGATTATAATCTTATCATTAGGGATTTTAAACTCCTCTCTAAGGTCCTTAGATACTATTGATGGATTAAACTCTTCTGTATCAATTCCATTGTTAACAACAACACATTTACTTGTATCCTTAAATTGAGACATGGTCGATTTTGAAACACAAATAATTTTTTTTACAGATAAAAACTTAGAAAAAAAATTAATTAAAAACAATAAAATAAAATTTTTTTGATAATTTCTAACGTGCCATATTACTTTCACAGAATATAAGGATCCTAAAGCAGCGCCAAAAAATTTTGCAAGAGTTCCGTTACAATAAATTACATCAATATTGTTCTTCTTTATCTCAGATTTAAATGTAAAAAGAAGATAAATCAATCTACAAAAGTTGATTATTATATCTATTGGTAGGATTGAGAAGGTCTTACCGTTAATTCTCAGATTTTGTCTTTTTAAATTTTCAGGGAAATTGTTATTAACTATCTGATTTACATTTAAATTATCTTTTTCAATATTTTCAGAGAACACTTTCTTCTCTGGTATCAATACGTTTACATTATAGTCATGATAATTGAAATGCTTTAGTAAGTAATAAAGACTTCTTCCTGGGCCACCATCACGTATTGAATGGTTTATAAATAATATATTTTTCATAAAAACAAAATAACATATTTTCTTTCTATTCTTGATTAATTATTAATAATATTATAGATACTTGACAAATATAGTAATTATAAGAGAATAGAAGGTATTAATTTATGAAAAAGTCTAAATACATATGGTTTAATGGAAAGTTTGTAAATTGGGACAAAGCAACGACTCATGTTCTAAGTCATGGCTTACATTATGGATCAGGAATCTTTGAAGGAATTCGTGCTTATTCGAACAATAAGAAAGAGCCTTATGTATTTCGATTAAAGGAACATTATGATAGATTCTATAATTCAGCTAAAGTTTCTTTAATAAAAATTCCTTATTCTCAGAAAAAATTAGAAAAAGTTACTATCGATTTAATAAAAAAGAATAATTTAAAAGATTGCTACATTAGACCCTTGGCCTTTATAGGGGATGGATCCATAGGAATTAATCCTGGCAAGAACAAGATCAATGTTATTATTGCTGCTTTTGAATGGGGAACGTATTTAGGAAAGAATGGCATTTCTAATGGAATTAGGGCAAAAATATCATCCTTTGCAAGAATGGGTGTAAATTCTTTTATGACAAAATCCAAGATTTCTGGGAATTATATAAACTCTGTTTTTGCTAAAAGAGAAGCTATTGAATTAGGTTACGACGAGGCTTTAATGCTTGATAACGATGGATATATCTCTGAAGGAACGGGAGAAAATATATATATTGTTAGGAATGGTGCGATAAAAACAACCCCAATAACAACTGTCTTAGAAGGGATAACAAGAGATTGCGTTTTTAATATTGCATCTGATAATAAAATATCTATCAAGGAACAGAGATTTACTAGAGATGAGCTTTACATAGCAGATGAGGTTTTTCTTTCTGGTACTGCTGCCGAAATAACTCCTGTTCGCGAGGTAGACAATAGGAGTATAGGAAATGGTAAACCTGGTAAAATAACAAAATTAATTCAAAATGAGTATTCAAAAATCGTAAAAGCTTCTAATAATAAGTATTCAAAGTGGCTAACTAAGGTTTAAATATTTAATTAAACTTCTTACCGCAAAACCAGTCGATCCTGGGGCGCACCAACCTCTATTCTTTTCTATATAAGCAGGCCCTGCAATATCAATATGTGACCATGGTATATTTTTATCAACAAAAAATTCTAAAAACATAGCAGCCGTCGTAGCCCCACCGTACCTTGTGGAGGCCGAATTTTTAACATCTGCTATCTGACTATCAATATCTGGTCTTAATTCTTCATCTAACGGAAGCTCCCACATTTTCTCCCCTACACTTTTAGAGGCCTTAATTAATTTATCTCTTAATTTAAGGTTATTTGAGAATAAACCTGCAGTGTAATTTCCTAATGCAACTAGACATGCACCAGTAAGGGTCGCGAGGTCAACCATTTCATCAACTTTTAGTCTATTAGCAAATTCTATCGCATCAGACAAAACGACTCTGCCTTCTGCATCAGTATTAATAACTTCGATTGTCTTTCCAGAAAGACCTCTAACAATATCGTCAGGTTTATATGCATTTGGTCCAGGCATGTTTTCTACGGCTGGAATTAGCCCATGTACTTCAATATTTTTTGGCTGTAGTTTTTCCAAGGCCTTAAATACTCCCAGTACACAACCTGCTCCCCCCATATCCATCTTCATGGTCAACATATAATCAGCAGGCTTAAGAGATAAACCGCCAGTATCATAAGTTACACCCTTACCTATGAGAGCAATTTTTTTCGTTTTTTTGCTATTATTTCTCGGTTTGTAAGCTAAATGTATAAACTTTGGCTCATTTACACTACCTTTACCGACATCCCAAATACCAAGCATCTTTTTAGCAAGAATTTGTTTTTTTCCATAAACAGTGCACTTAATATTCTTACCTTTAGCTATTTGCTTTGCATGGCTAGCTAACGCAGCAGGTACGAGAATCTGTGGTTGTTCGTTAATTAATTCACGTGTTAAGTTGACTCCAGAATAAATACTTTTGGCATTAGTTACAGCTGATTTGAAATACTTCTCATTAACAAAATTTGCATTAACGCTAATTTTATAAGCAGAGGTGTTGTCTTTCTTAGTTTTGTATTTATCAAACGAATAGAATCCATTATAAAGGCCTTCTATAGATAAATTAAATAGATCTCTATCTAAAGATTCTGGATAGAATATAGAAGAAGATTTTAATTTCTTTTTAGATTTGATTCGTGAATAAGTTATAAAAGAAAAAATCTTAAAAATTTTCTCTTCATCCAAATCATTCTTTTTCCCGAGCCCTATAAAATTAAGACTAATATTCTTTTTGTTAGCTAGTATGTCTAAATTGGTTTTTTCCATATAATTTCCTTTAAAACCATTAGACTTTAATTTTCCTATGAACTGTATTCCTAAATTAGACTCTAATTTCTTAAGAGAATTAAAGTCACCATCGAACAAAGGTACGTATATATCTACGCCAAGTTTACTCAAATTTATTTTATTTACTGAAAGCATGTTTTATTATAACTAATCTTAAATAAACTGTATAATTTATTAATATCATATGGAAAATATAAATGATTACTACCTATCAATTGTTGCAGGTTTAATTTCTTTTTTTTCGCCATGTATATTGCCACTATTTCCGATTTACTTAGCGACATTAGATAATTCAGTAGATGGGAAGAACCACAGCACCTTCCAATTGTTATCAAAGAGTTTATTATTTATTTTTTCATTTTGTTCAGTCTTCATACTACTTGGTTTAACAGCTACGTCCTTTGGGATATTTTTAAATTTAAATAGGCTTTATTTGCTGAAGATATCTGGGTCTTTAATTTTCTTATTTGGGTTAGTTAATCTTTTTTCATCAAGGATTCAATTATTCAATAGAAATTATATTTTGATTAGTTCAAAATCAGCAAAACCTATTATGCTTGGACTTTGCTTTGGTTTAGCATGGACACCTTGCGTAGGTCCTATACTTGGATCAATCATTACTTATTCAAGTGTTGAAAAAGACTATATTCATTCACTAACAATGCTCACCATGTATTCTGTAGGGCTTGGTTTGCCATTTATCTTCGGAAGTATAGGTTTAAAAAGAATTTTTATATCCTTTAGAAATAATGCTATATTTAATAATTTTTATAACCCATTTATGGGTATAGTCCTAATATTATTTGGATATTTAGTTTATAATAATAAAATATATATACTAACAATATATGTTCAAAAAATACTAAATTTTATGGAGTAAATCATAGTTCAAAAACTACTGTTATTAATATTCCTTTTTAGGTATGATTATTGCTGTTACCCCATAAGAGAAAGGAGATTTCAATATGAGTGATGAAAATAATACTGAGTTAAAGCGTAAAGCATTGGATTATCATTCTAGTAGTCCAAAAGGAAAAATTGAAATTAAAGTTACCAAGCCTGCAGAAACTCAAGATGAGCTTTCATTAGCTTACTCCCCATACGTTGCTGAGCCATGTAAGGAAATAGGAGATGATGTTCAAAAGGTTTATGATTACACAAATAAAGGAAATTTAGTTGCAGTTGTTTCTAATGGAACTGCAATCTTAGGCTTAGGAGCACTAGGCCCCGAAGCAAGTAAGCCAGTGATGGAAGGTAAGGCAGTATTATTTAAAAGATTTGCTCAAGTAGATGCATTTGATATTGAAATTAAAAGTACTGATGTTGATGAAATAATTAGAACAGTCGAAGACCTAGAGCCAACCTTCGGAGGAATCAACCTAGAAGATATCAAGGCACCAGAATGCTTTGCTGTTGAAGATGAGCTTAAAAAAAGAATGAATATTCCAGTTTTTCATGATGACCAACATGGGACTGCTATAATTTCGAGTGCAGGATTAATAAATGCAGTTGAATTAACTAATAGAAAAATGTCAGATATTAAGATTGCTATAAATGGTGCTGGAGCATCTTCTATATCATGCGCCAGGTTGTTTGTTAGTTTCGGTGCAAATCCAAACAATATTCTGATGTGCGACAGTAAAGGCGTAATTTATAAAGGAAGAGAAGGCTTAAATAAGCAGAAAGAGGAATTTGCGGTTGAAACTGACTGTAGGACTTTAGAAGATACCCTGGTTGGCGCTGATGTATTTATTGGCTTATCGATTGGAAATGTTGTTTCAAAAGAAATGGTATTAACTATGGCTGATAATCCTATAATTTTTGCTATGGCAAATCCAGATCCTGAAATATCACCTAAAGATGCTTTTGAAGCAAGACAAGACATAATCATGGCAACAGGAAGAACAGATTATCCAAATCAGGTAAATAATGTTCTAGGCTTTCCTTTTATTTTTAGAGGAGCTTTAGATGTTGCAGCTACTGACATAAACGAAGAGATGAAAGTTGCTGCTGCTGAATCTTTATCAAAACTTGCAAAACTAGGAGCCGGTCCTGAAATTGCTGCTAGACACAATAGGAAAGAACTTGTTTATGGTAAAGAGTATATTGTACCCTCACCTTTTGATCCTAGAGTATTAGTATGGGAGTCTTATGCAGTAGCAAAAGCAGCTATTGATACTGGTGTTGCAAGAATAAATCTTGATTTAGATGAATATAAAGAAAAGTTAGAGAAAATGGCAGGTGTAGAGCCTCAAACATTCTAGAGATGCATTTGAAATTAAACTTTTATATTATTTTATTCTTTTGTTTTTTTTCTAATCTTTCTTTTTCAAATGAAATTAAATTTATCCCAATTAATAGAGATATTTCCTTATCACAAGAAATGTCCCTACTTGATGGTGAAAGTAATTCCGAAATAATAATTTTAGATAATTTACAAGGAATAAACATAATTAATTTTTGGGCTTCTTGGTGTGGACCTTGCATTGAAGAGATTGCGGAATTAAATAAATTTCAGGAAAATATTCTAACTAACAGCTTAGAAGTTCAGCTAATCGGTATTAATATTTTTGATAAAAAAGCTGATGCTATAGATTTCTACTTAAAATATAAACCTTTTTTTAAAATTTTATTTGATAACAAAAATACTATATCGGTTAAGTTTAGTGTTATGGGTGTTCCTGAAACATACTTCGTTAAAGACAACAAAATTTTATTTAAATACATGGGTAAAATAAATGAGGAAATTCTGATCAGAGGGCTAAAAGAAAGTGCAAACTATTAAATACACTCTTATTTTTATATTTGTTATTATTTCTATTAATGGCGCCCATTCAGAAAATAAAATCTATGATATATCAAATGAATTAATGTGTCCTGTTTGTCAGGGACAGACTGTTGCCGAATCAAATTCTCAATTAGCTTTGTCAATGAAAGAGGTAATAAAACTACAAGTCTCAGAGGGTAAAACAAAGAAAGAAATATTAAATTACTTTATATCACAATATGGTGAAACAATACTAGCAAAGCCACCAATAAAAGGACTAAATTTAATATTATGGATTTTCCCACCAATAATTTTAGTATTATCATTAGTTTTTTGGATTTTTAATGTTAGAAATAATAAAAAAAAGAATAGTTTAAAATAATTTTATAAATTTGGTTAGGTCAACTTTGAGTATAAAAAAAATAAATAAAATTAATAATGAACTTATTTCCTTTTCTAAAGCAGAATTCTTAAAACATGAATTAAACGAAGCATTTTTTGTATGGAATCAAAATCAATACTTCACAAAGGAATTTGCAGATATTGATATAAATGACCGAAATTACACACTTTTTCTTGACTGGTTTATTTATGATTATGAATTAATAACATCTGAGAGATCTCTTGTAAGTTTATATTGGGAAGATAACAAAGAAAAAGTTACTGATAATATTCTTCATACTTATAGGAGTATTTTTAAATTTAAAAAAATTATTGATACTAAATACGAAGTAACAGATATAATAAAAAATCTAAGCTATCAATTAAATATCTACGAAACTATCCCAGAGAATACATCCTTAATTTCTTTACGACTTTTAAAATTTGATAATACCTTTTTTTCTATAAATCATATAGTGGCTTACAGTGAAGAATACAAAGATACTATATATGATTCAATTACAGGCGTTGTTAAAGAGACCAAGGTTGATCAAGAAAGATTATGTAAAGAATATTTTTATGTTATTGAAAAAAGAATAAATAAGTCTATTGAGAAACTGATTCAAGGTAATAATTTAACAAAAAAGAAGGAGACTTTTATTGTAAAAAACTATAATTTACTTAAGAAGAATTTGGATAAAATTGATAACTTAAAAAATATAATAGTTGATAAAGAAAATCTTTCTGTATACAACTATTACGATAAAAAGAAAAATGAATTTGGTAGTATTGAACTACATGAAAAAAAAATTGTATTCAATGATTTTGGATCAAATGTCTTGCTTAAACTAAAAGAAAATTTAAATGAAGGAATTAAAGTAAGATCAGATAATATATCTGAAGCTTGGCTTCAAACAAAGATTCCTATTCTTAACAATAAGTCTCCAATTGATGCAGTAAAGAATAAAAAAAATGTAAAAAAACTTAAAGAAATAATATTAGAATTGGAACTTATTTATGAAAGTAGAACATCTGATGACGAGCCATTTATCGATCCTAACTATGTTTCGAAAAAGCTAGGGCTATGAATATGTTAGTTTAATAAGCTTTCAAACGATTTACTTGTTCTGTATATATATTTTCCATCATCTTTGTAAACAATAAGTATAGGTATCTCGCTGTTGTGTATATTCTTACCAAATTTAGAATAATCAACTAAATTAAGAGTGTTTGCTAGTATAGAATTATTCACAGGGGAATTCGAGGCGACTATTACAAAAAAATCGTTATTTAATGATATTTTTTTATCCCTTAAGTTTATATTATAGGTTTTTACCTTTTCATTTGAATTAATCAAAAATGAATAGCTATTTAACTTTTTTATATCTAGCCCCATTCTTTCTAAAGCATCGGATGTTTTAATATCAAAAAGATTTCCTATTTCCGCATAGTTTCTTGAATAAATAGTATTTCCAAATCTTATATAGTAGGATTCATAGTTTGAGCTTTCTAATAGGAATTTTATATTTTGAACAATAATTCCATCAATTACAGAATCAAATGACAGCTTAATACATGAATATTTCTTCGAAAATACATTCGTTATTTTTACATCAATATTCGAAATATTCATGCACTTCTCAAAAAGCCTGCTTTCAATCATAGATTTAACCTTTTCAATTGATGAAACATTATATAACAAAGAAAAGGTTGTGGGATCAAAAGCCTTTTTAGTTATTTCATTATAATCTTTCATAATATTAAAAGCATCTACAAATAAGTCAGGAGCAGAAATTTCAGAATTCTTTTCTAACTCATTAAATTTTTTTAAAAAGGATGTTATTTCTGGATCAAGGATAGCTTCAATATATCTCAATTTTTTTTTAATTTTTTTATTGATTTCATCCTGCTCTATATCTGACTTAATATTTACTGTTAAGGTACCTCCAAGTAAGCTATAATCTCTTTTGATTGATGATTGCGAAAAAGAACAGTTGATTGTTAGTGAAAAAAAAATAATAATAATTAAAAATCTAAACATAATGAAGGTAAAATTGATTAACAAAAAATTTATTAAATCTATTGAAATTATACCCTCAAGGTACAAAATTGATAATTTATTGTTAGATAAAATTCTTAAATACAATAAATCATTCGATTTTCTTGATATTGCTTGTACACCTATGGCTAATTTAAGAATATCTCCTTTGAGTTTTGCACATGGACTTATAATGAAAGGAATCAAGCCAAATAAGCTAATAATAAATTTTTCTACTAGAGACAAGAATACGCTTGCATTGCAGAGCGAAATCTTAGGAGCGCTTTCCATGAAAGTGAACAAGCTCTTATTAATAAAAGGCGACAAGATAAAAATTGGGAATAGCAAAAAATCTAAAGAGGTTTTTGAGATTAATACGAACGAATTAATTTCACTAGTAAATAAACTAAATAGCGGCAAAGATTACTCAAATAATAGTCTTGGATACAAAACAGACTTTTTAATAGGCTCTACTCTAAATATTGACTTACCATTTAAAAAGATTGAGAAGAATTTGATTAAAAGAAACAATATAGGGTCTAATTTTTTTATTACACAACCCTTATATTCTGAATTAGACTTTATTAATCTATCAAAGCTATCGGCTCTATCCTCAAATAAAATACTTGCAGGTATTTTTCCTATCAAAAACAAAAAAACATTTAAGAATCTAAACAATAAAATTAATGGTATCAACAAAGATAATTCCCTATTTAAAGAGCTTAAAAAAACTAAAGAGGAAGACTATCTTAAGATCTCTACAGAATACTTAATTGATTTGTTAATTAAATACAAGAAGAACCTAGATGGGATACATATTATGACGGCAGGTGATATAAAACTTGCATCACAAATATCAAGTAAAATTTAATGCCTGATACAAAACAAACATTTGATTCAATATCTCGAAACTATGATCTAGTCAATAAAATTATAAGTTTTGGATTACATAAAAGATGGAAATCTAATTTTATAAAATTATCACATTTCACTGGAAGTGTAATTGATATAGCTACTGGTACTGGTGATATTGCTATCGAAATTAAAAGAAAGTTCCCTAATACTAAAATAGTTGGCTATGACCCTAGTAAAAACATGTTGAATATTGCAAAGACTAAAGATTCTTCAAAAGATATAGATTTTATTGAAGGTTTTTGCGAAGATATGCCCTTCGATAACTCATCTTTTAATTTTGCAACTATTACTTTTGGTATAAGAAATACAAAGTCTATAAATAAAAGCTTAAAAGAAATCCACAGAATTCTTAAAGGAAATGGAACTTTGATGATTATGGAGTTCTCAAAAAGCCAAAACTTTATTATAAAAAATCTATACAATGTTTATTTAAATTATATTATCCCATTTGTTGGAAGAATTTTTTCTAAATACCCTGAATATAAATATCTTGCAACTTCTATAGAAAGTTTTTATACAAAAAATGAAATGAATGGGATTTTAAGAAATAATGGTTTTAAGGTTATAAAAAATGTGGAATATAATTTCGGGTTGGTAACGGTTTACATAGCAGCTAAAGTTTAAAGGTCTCCAAAATCTCATCCTGATATTGTCTAACAACCCCAGATTCTAGATAATAGTGAGGAGCAGTTAGAATTGGAAATGACAATAAGTCATTATAGTTGTTTAGTTGACTTAGAGCGTCATCTCTATTCCCGCAAATTGCAAAATCTTTAACCATTTCATCTGAAACATTTTTTATCATCTCTTCTTTGTCATTATTAAAGTATGCATCTCTAATTTTCTTAATATTAGACTCATATCCTAAATCAATAAATGGTTTAAAATAAGCTTTAACGGTAGCATAGAATGCGATTGTACCTTTTGCATCTTGGACAGCTTTCTTTTTGTCTTTATTAATCGAACATAATATAATTGAACTTATTTTTGCTTTTGACGCGTTATTTTTAAAGTGAGGGACTATATTATTTCTTAAATAGTTGATAGAGCAAACAACATGGCCAATATAGCCATCAAATTTTTTACTTGATAAATTAGTCATATTTGGACCAATACCTCCCAAATATAATGGTATATTGCCTCTCAAAGGGGTAAAAGGTCTTCTAAATGACTTAATTGATATATCATAGAACTCATCTTTATAAAAAAGATCCTCTCTTTTTGAAATAGAATTTTCAATTTCTCTAAAAAGGCTATAAAAACTTTCCATTCTTTCAGTGGGTTTATCAAAATTTGGAGAATTGTGCCATTTTCTATTTGTATTTATAGCACCAGAACCTAAACCTAAGATTAATCTACCATTAGAAATATCATCAATATCATGCGCAGAGATGACTGTTACAAGGGGGCTTCGAGTAAAAGCAAGAGTAACTGCGGAACCTAACTTTATTTTGGTTGTCATAGAAGCTAAAAATGATAGTTGCTCAAATGAGCTCCGATATAACTCTGTAACCCATAAGGAATGAAAATTATATTTTTCAGCTTTGGTAGAAACATACTTAAGATTTTCTAACGAATTTGGATCTAGGATTAGTCCAATATTATTTGTTTGCAATTTAATCCCCCTGCTTCGAATCTACAGCTTCATTTTGAACTGACTCGGGGGAATCAGTCTTTTCCTTTTTAATAAATGGTACATCTAAGCCAACCAACTCAATCATAGAGATAGGAGCTGAGTCACCTCTTCTAAAATGTAGCTTTACAACTCTTGTGTATCCACCAGGTCTTTCTGCGTAAGATGGTGCAATATCTTCAAATAGTTTCTTCAATACTTCTCTATCCTTTATTTTGGCACCAACAAGCCTCCTTGAGTGAACAGAATCATTTTTTGCAGTTGTTATAATCTTCTCGCTAAATCTTTTAAGCTCTTTTATTTTTATATCTGTTGAAGTTATTCTTCCGTGCCTAAACAACTCAGTACAAAGATTTCTAAGAACAGATAATCGATGTTCAGTTTTAAGTCCAAGCTTTCCTTTTCTAACTCTATGTCGCATAATTACTCTTCTTCCGTTACCTCAGATTCTTCTTTCTTTTTTCTCTGTTCGAAATATAAGTCTCTATTTATATCCTCTCCTAGCTTCAATGAAAAAGATGCAACTACATCTCTGACCTCATACAATGAACGTTTACCAAAATTCTCTAGATTTAATAAATCATCTTCACTTAATTGTATTAAATCCCCTAAAAATTTTATATTAGCTTTACTTAAACAATTTAATGACCGTGCCGAGAAATCAAGGTCATCAACTTTAGTAAATAGAACATCTTCTCCGCCTGTAATTTCTTCTTTAATATCTTCTACAACAGGGATTGCATCAATTTCCTCTTCGTTGAAATTAATAAATACTGAGATTTGTTCCTTGATAATTTTTGATGAGTACGCAACCGCATCCTCTGGAGCTATTGTTCCGTTCGTCCAAACCTCTAAAGTTAACTTTTCAAAATCAGTTCTTCTTCCAACTCTAGCGCTTGTAACTCCATAATTAACTTTTACTATAGGTGAATATATCGCATCTAATTGAATTTCTCCAATTGTATGGTCAACTGCCTCATCTCTAGATTCGACAGGAACATAGCCTCTTCCCATTTCGATAGTCAGATGCATATCTAGTTTTCCACCCTCAGATAGAGTTGCAATATACTGATCAGGATCAACTATTTCAATATTCTGATTAACTTCAATATCAGATGCTTTTATTTGACCTTCACCTGAAACACTAAGGGTAACTTCTTGTTTTTCGTAAGTATGCATTTTTAATTTTAATTGTTTTAAATTTAATATGATTTCAGTTACATCTTCGGTTACACCTGGAATAGTTGAAAATTCATGCATAACACCATCGATTTTCACTTTTGTTATAGCAGGTCCCTGGATAGATGAAAGCAATATTCTTCTCAATGTATTCCCTATAGTAACTCCATATCCTTTTTCCAAGGGTTGGCATGTGAATTTTGAATAATTATCAGTCTTTGACTTTTGATCTATTTGAATAGATTTTGGTCTATGAAGACCAAGCCAGTTTTTCTGAAATTCCATTTATTTCTCCTATAATTTTGAGTAAAACTCAATAATTAATTGTTCATCTATTGGCTGTTTAAAATCATCTCTGCTTGGCAGCCTTTTAATAATTCCTTGAATCTTTTCTGAATTTAATTCAAGCCAATCTGGAACACCTCTTCTGGCAACAGATTCGATTGAACTTTTAACTCTAACATTTTCTTTTATCTTTTCTTTAACTTCAATTTGATCATTAATCGAAACTATATAGGAAGCAATATCAACTTTTTTACCATTTACTAAAATATGTCCATGATTTACATACTGTCTAGCTTCACTTCGAGAACTGAGCATACCTAATCTATAAACAACATTATCTAGTCTTCTCTCTAGATTGGAAATTAAATTATTACCCGTTACACCGCTCTGTTTAGCTGCTTTAATATAATTATTTCTGAATTGCTTCTCTGTTAATCCAAATATTCTTTTAAGTTTTTGTTTTTCTCTTAATCTAATCGCATATTCTGAGTATTTTTGTCGAAAGTTAGACTGTGACTGACCTGGTTTGACATCTAATCGTCTTGCAGCTTTATCGGAATAAGATCTATCTCCTTTTAAAAAAAGCTCTTGTCCTTCTCTTCTTGATAATTTGGTTGTTGGTCCTATATATCTTGACAATTTATACTCCTCACACTCTTCTCTTAGCAGGTGGTCTACAACCATTATGCGGCAATGGAGTAACATCTTTAATTGCACTTACTTTAATTCCTGCATTCTGAATTGATCTAATTGCTGTTTCTCTTCCTGGTCCTGGTCCCTTTACAAATACTGAAATTGTTTTCATTCCAAATTCCATGGCTTTTTTTGCTGCATCTTCGGCAGCCATCTGTGCTGCGAATGGAGTTCCCTTTCGAGTTCCTTTAAATCCTTTTTTTCCTGCAGCTGCCCAAGACAGAACATTTCCTTTTTCATCTGTAATTGTTATTATAGTATTATTAAAGGTGGCTTGTATATGAGCTTGGCCTACTTCAACAAATTTTTTAACTTTCTTACTTTTTTTTACTTTATTCAACTTAAGCTCTCCAAACTTTATTTAGCTGCTAATTTCTTTTTCGCAATCGCAAGGCCTTTCTTACCTCTTCTTGTACGTGCATTAGATTTAGTTCTTTGTCCTCTAGAAGGTAATTTTTTTCTATGTCTAACTCCTCTATAGGAATTAATATCGGACAATCTTTTAATATTATTTTGTATTTCAACTCTTAATTCACCCTCAACTAAACAATCACTTTCTATATATTGCCTAATCTTAGAAACGTCAGAGTCTGTTAAGTCTTTGGTTTTAGTATTTGGATCAATATTAGCGCTTGTTAAGATATCTTTCGATATTTTCGGTCCGATACCATAAATATAAGTTAAAGAGATATCAACTCTCTTATTATCTGGTATATCAACTCCTGCAATTCTAGGCATATTCTCTCCAATAAAAAGCTTATATTATATCTTATAAACTCACTTCAATCTATAGGTTATTCTTCCTTTTGTCAAATCATAAGGAGAAACTTCTACTTTTACTTTATCACCAGGCAAAATCCTAATAAAGTGGGTTCTCATTTTACCAGAAACATAAGCAAGAATCTTATGCTCATTTTCAAGCTCAACTTTAAACATAGCATTTGGTAATGCTTCCAAAATTGTTCCTTCTAACTCTATTCTTTCTTCTTTTGCCATAATTTACTTAGTTAAATTTAACGGTCCCTTCTTTGTTATTGCTATTGTATGTTCAAAATGTGCTGATAGGCTACCATCTTTAGTAACAACAGTCCAATTGTCGTCAGAAACCTTAACATCATGGGTCCCGATGTTTACCATCGGTTCAATTGCAATAACTAAACCTTCTTGTAAATCTAGAGATTTTTCCCTAATCTCAGAGTCTAAAACAAAATTTGGAACCTGTGGATCTTCATGTAAATTTCTTCCTATTCCGTGGCCTACATATGATCTAACAATCGAAAATCCTTTACTTTCAACATGTTTTTGAATTGAACTAGAAATATCGTACAATTTATTTCCAATTACAGCATTTTTGATTCCGATTTCTAAAGATTCTTTTGTAACAGTTAATAGAGAGATTGTTTGAGGACTTATATTGCCCACACCAAATGTGAAAGCTGAATCAGCATAAAAACCATCTTTAAATACACCAAAATCAACACCAATAATATCACCTTCTTTTAAAATTCTATTTTTAGATGGTATACCATGAACAACTTCATCGTTTATTGATGCACATATTGAACCTGGAAAATCTTGATAGCCCTTAAACGCGGGTTTAAAACCTTTTCCTATCGTATAATCTTCGGCAACCTTATCTAGTTCCCACGTAGAAATTCCCGGTTCAACTAACTTTTCTAGAATTGCGTGAACTTCCGAGATAATTTCACCACATTTATTAATCTTTTGAATATTTTTAGTATTTTTTAATTGTATTCCCATAACTATTTAAGAGAAGAAAATATATTTTTTGATACAGTCTCGACTGAATCGTCTCCTTTTATTTCTATCAAAGTTCCAGAAGATTTATAATATTCTTTGATCGGTAAAGTTTGGTTTTTATATACATCTAATCTATTTTTAATAGTTTCTTCATTGTCATCACTTCTTCCACGAGAAAGTAATCTTTCAATTAATATTGAATCATTTACTTCTAAAGATACTACGTGATTAACTTGCAAACTATTTGATTTTAACATTTCATCTAAAGCCTTAGCTTGAGAAATAGTCCTTGGAAATCCGTCTAAAAGAAAACCTTTATCAGTATCATTAGAAACAATTTTGTTTTTAATCATTCCAATAATTAATTCATCCGTTACAAGCTCGCCAGCATCCATAAATTTCTTTGCCAATATTCCTAATTCAGTTTCTTTTGAAACCTCCTCTCTTAAAATATCACCAGTTGATAAATGAATAAGATTTAATTTATCTTTAAGCTCATCAGCTTGTGTACCTTTTCCTGCCCCTGGAGGGCCAAATAAAACTAAAATCATTTTTTCACCTCAAATTAAACCTACTAGGTTCTTTTTTTATTTTTTTTCCAGACATTTGATCATAGTTAGATGAAATTAAAAAAGATTCAATTTGTTGAATGGTATCAAGAGTAACACCAATAACAATCAGCAATGAAGTTCCACCGAAATAAAAAGGCAAACTAAAGGGTTTTGCATTTAATATGGCAGGTATTATACAAACAATAGCTAAATAAACAGCCCCTATAACTGTTAGTTTCGACATTATTAATTTTATATATTCTGTAGTATTCTTTCCTGGCCTAATACCTGGAATAAAAGCCCCACCTTTTTTTAGATTATCAGACATTTCTTCAGGTTTAATAACCATTCCAGTGTAAAAGAAGGTGAAAAATATTACTAGTACTGCGAATATAGAATTATAAAACAAGCTACTATTCAAAAAGGTTTGTGCAAAGTTATTAATACTTGGAACATCAATATAATTAAAAACAGTCAATGGTAGTAGTAAAATTGATGAAGCAAAAATTGGTGGAATAACTCCAGCAGGGTTGATTTTTAAAGGTAAGTGCGATGATTGACCTGCAAATACTTTTCTTCCTTTAGTTTTTTGTGGATATTGTATTGGAATTTTTCTAAAAGATCTTTCAACATAAACAATTGAGTACAATATTATTAACATAATTATCAAAAATAGAATTATAGTTAGAACATTAAGCTGTCCAATTTTTACAAAATTAAATAAGTTTCCTGTGGCGCTCGGTATACCCGCTATAATAGATGTAGCTATTATTAAAGATAATCCATTACCTATTCCATTATTTGTTATTTGTTCTCCTAGCCACATCACAAAGAAGGTACCAGCAGTTAGCGTTAAAATCGTTATAATAAAGAAGCTAGCACCAGGGTTAAAAACTATTTCCGCACCTGTTCCTAGTCCAGTTTGTAAAGCAGTTACTAACAAAGACCCCTGGAAAAAACATATCAGAATAGTTAAGTATCTTGAATATTGAGATATTTTCTTTTTTCCAAGCTGATCCTTTTGCATTTCCTCCAACTTAGGAAAAGTTTTTGTCACTAAAGACATAACAATTGAAGAGGTTATATATGGCATAATACCCAATGCAAAAATTGAAGCTCTTTCAAATGCTCCACCTGAAAATAAATTTATAATATCAAAGAAAGATTTTCCTTGGCTAGTGAAAACTTTTAAAATCTCTTCTGAGTCAACTCCTGGTACTGGAACAAAAACTCCAAATCTATAAATTACTAGAATTAATAATGTATAAAGTATTCTTTTATTAAGTTCAGGAATCTTTGGTACAGTATCCATATTACTAAACTATTTTAATACTACCACCTGCAGATTCAATCTTCGCTGTAGCAGATTTCGAGAAGTGATTAGCTGATATTTCATATTTTTTATTAAAATCACCATTTCCTAATATTTTCAATGGCTTTTTTCCTTCTATTAAACCTAATTTAATTAGTGATTCTATATCTATTTTATCTGTATTTTCAATCTTATTTAAAGTTCCTACATTTAATATTTCAAACTCTTTCCTGTTATAGTTTTTAAAACCCCTTTTTGGGGTTCTTAAGACAAAGTTAGACTGACCCCCTTCAAAAAGAATTGGAACGCCTCCTCCAGATCTAGAATTTTGTCCTTTATGTCCCCTTCCTGCTGTTTTCCCTTTTGATCCAGGACCTCTACCTACTCTAGTTTTATTTTTTTTATTTTTTGTTGTTATTAGCTCGTTAAGCATTTGCTTCACCTTCTGACTTATTTCTATAGTACTGCTTAGGCAAATCTAAATCCTCTTGTTGTTTGCCATGTTCTGCCGCGGTCTTTGATGGATCATTAAGTTGCTTGAGGCACTCAATTGTAGCATTAACCACATTAATAGGATTTCTTGAGCCTAATGATTTAGTCAAAACATCCTTGATTCCAGCTAGTTCGAGTACTGACCTTACTGCCCCTCCCGCTATAACACCTGTTCCAGAGCTTGCTGGACGAATCATGACCTGGCTAGTTAAATGTTTAGCATAAACTTCGTGTGTAATTGTTCTACCATTTAAGCTTATTTCTACCATATTCTTTCTTGCCTTCTCTATTCCTTTTCTAATTGCATCTGGAACTTCATTTGACTTTCCTAGTCCAGCGCCAACTTTATTCTTATTGTTACCAATTACTACCAATGCAGTAAAATGAAAATTCTTACCACCTTTAGTTGTTTTAGCAACTCTTCTGATATGAACAATTTTTTCTGCAAATTCTTTATCTATATTATTTCTTGAATCGTTATTTTTCAAAGTTTCTCTCCAAATTAAAAATTTAATCCTTTACTTCTTAATTCATCTGCAATTACTTTAATTCTTCCATGGAACTTGTAACCACTTTTATCAAAGACTAGCTCCTTAATTCCTAAGGATTCAGCCTTCTTTGCAACTTCATCTACTATATCATCAGTTTTTGTCTTTAATGTTGAAACTGAGATCAGAGTATTCCCATTCTCATCATCAACCAGATTGACATAGAAATTTTTTAATGATTTAAATATATACAATCTTGGAATCTTACTTGTTCCAAAGATATTTTTTCTGTTTCTTTTATGTCTTTTAATTCTTAATTTATTTTTATCTATAGGCTTAATCATTATCCAGCACCTTTACCACCAGCAGCCTTACCTGCTTTTAATTTTACTACCTCACCTGTATACCTAACCCCTTTACCTTTATATCTTTCGGGTTTTCTAAGCTTCCTAATTTTAGCTGTTATTTCACCGACTAATTCTTTATCAACACCTGATATTTTTAATATTGTACCTTTGTTCTCAACTTCAGCATCAATCGAATCAGGTAAACTAAAGTTTATCGGGTTTGAGTATCCAAGACTTAACACTAATTCATTCTTTGATTTAATGTCACACTTATAACCTGTACCTATTATATCTAAAGATTTATGAAAACCATCCTTAACACCAATAACCATATTATTAATTAAAGATCTGACAAGCCCATGAAAAGCTTTTATCTTTTTTTCTTCACTATTTCTTTTAATATTTATTTTTCCAGCTTCGATATTAACAGTAATTCCTTCTGGGATTGCTTTTTCTAAAGATCCTTTTGGACCTTTAACTTTTACTAGATTCCCATCCAACGAAACGTTTACATCTTCACTAAAAATAATTTCTTTATTTCCTATTCTAGACATATCTAAATAATACTGCAGAGTATTTCTCCGCCAACTCCTATTTCTCTTGCCTTACTTCCAGTCATAACACCTTTCGATGTTGATATAATCGAAGTACCAAGTCCTCCTAACACCCTTGGAATCTCCGCCTTATTTACATAAACTCTTAATCCTGGCTTACTGATTCTTTTAATTTCTTTAATAACCGATGTTCTATTATCTTTATTATATTTTAAATCAATTTTTATGTAAGAAAACTTATCCTTTGAAGTCTTTTCAAAAGATTGAATGTATCCTTCTTCTTGTAAAATCCTAGCAATTTCTAATTTAAATTTAGAACTTGGTATTACAACAACTTTATGCTTCGCATTTAAAGCATTTCTGATTCTTGTTAACATATCTGAAATTGGATCTATAACCATATCATTACCTCGGACTATAAGCTAGCCTTTCTAACTCCCGGTATTAAACCTTCACTGGCTAATTTCCTAAAAGCATTTCTACTCATACCAAATTTTCTAATAAAACCTCGAGCTCTGCCAGTTATAGGGCACCTATTATATTCCCTAACTTTAAATTTTTGTTTTTTTGTTGCCTTAACTCTCATTGATTTCTTTGCCATAAAAAAACTCCTTACCGTTTGAATGGAAACCCTAATTTTTCCAATAAAATTCTTGCTTGATCATCGTTAACAGCTGTTGTAACAACTGAAATATTTAAGCCTTTAACTTTTGTTGATTTTGTTGGATCAATTTCAGGAAACACCAAATGATCCTCTATTCCCAAATTATAATTTCCGCTTTTATCAAAAGCTTTTTCTGATATACCTCTAAAATCTCTAACTCTAGGTAACGCGAGGTTTACTAGCTTTGACAAGAACTCATACATCTTATCCCCTCTTAAAGTTACTCGAGCACCTATTGGATAACCTTCTCTCAATTTAAATCCTGCTTCAGATTTTTTAGCTTTCGTTATTACGGCTTTTTGTCCAGCAATCAATGTTAACTCATTGCATGCTTCATCAATAATCTTACTATCTTTACCAGCATCAGATATTTTTCCTAATCCCATATTTAAAACAATTTTAACAACCTTAGGAACTTCCATTTTATTTTTTAGTTTTAAAGAAGACATAATATCAGTTACTGCTTCTGTATAAATTGCTTTAATATTAGACATCAGCTATCACCTTTATATTCGAAATATGAATTCCTTTTTCTTTATTTACAATTCCACCGCTTGGACTCTGCTGTGTTGGCTTTACGTGCTTCTTTGCAATATTCATATTTTCAATAGTTACTTTATTATCCTTTGTTGAAACACTTGTTATTTTACCAACCTGGCCTTTATATTTACCAGCAATAATTTTCGCATTCAATCCTTTTTTTGGTTTCATCTTCGTATCAGACACTTATAGTACCTCCGGTGCTAAGGAAATAATTTTCATAAAACCTCTATTTCTCAACTCTCTTGCTACAGGACCAAAAATTCTTGTGCCTACTGGTTGATTTTCCTTATTGATTAAAACTGCTGCATTGTCATCGAATCTAATATATGATCCATCTGATCTTCTAATTTCTTTCTTAGTTCTAACTATTACAGCTTGAAATATTTTTCCTTTTTCAACTTTTGAGTTTGGTATAGCTGCTCTTATAGAAACTGTAACAACATCTCCTATACTAGCGTATCTTCTATAGGATCCACCTTTAAGCCTAATGACGTTTAATTTTTTTGCTCCTGAATTATCAGCAGAAATTAATTGTGTTTCTGGTTGAATCATTGACTAACCCCTTCTTCAATAACTTTTATCAAATTCCATCTTTTCGTCTTACTTATAGGTTTAGTTTCAACTGCCTCAATAGTATCACCAACTTTTGCAAGCATTTTCTCATCATGTACAGCAAACTTCTTTTTCAATATTGAAACTTTATTGTACTTCTTGTTCTTACTTCTTGTTTCAACCTGAATCATTAAAGTTTTTAACGATGAATTTTTTACAACTACACCTTTAACTGTTCTCATTCTACCTCTTGCCATTTTTTATTCCCTTCCTCTCGAATTTACTTCTGTCATACATCTTGCAATATCTTTCTTTATCTTTTTAAAAGTATTAGTATCAAAATCACCTTGATTTAATTTACTTATTTTTGCCTTCAACAAAGATTCTTTTAAATCTTTAATTTTATTTTCAATTTCAACAGTATCTAATTTTTTTATATCTTTCATATTAATCATATTAGTTGACCTCTTGTTCTTACAACGAACCTAGTTCTAACCGGCAATTTATTTGATGCTAATCTTAATGCTTCTCTAGCTAAATCCTCGTCAACACCAGCTATTTCATAAATCATTGTTCCTTTCTTTATAGGTGCGACATATCTATCAATGTCACCCTTACCTTTACCCATCCTAACTTCTGCTGGCTTTTTTGATACTGGCTTATGAGGGAATATTCTAATCCATAACTTGGCACCACGTTTTACACTTCTATTTATTGCAATCCTTGCTGCCTCAATTTGCCTTCCTGTAATTCTTGCAAAGTCTAATGATTGCAACCCATATTCTCCAAAGGAAACCTTATTACATTTTGTTGCTACACCCCTAACTCTACCTTTATGTTGTTTTCTAAACTTACTTTTTTTAGGCTGCAGCATCAGTTTCTCCTTTAGACTGTTTTTTCCTCAATACTTCACCTTTAAAAATCCAAACCTTAATACCAATCTTTCCATATGTTGTTAAAGCCTCTGCAAATCCATAATCAATATCAGCTCGTAGGGTACTTAAAGGAACTCGACCTTCCCTATACCATTCGCTTCTTGCAATTTCAGCACCATTCAATCTTCCGGAAACCATGATTTTTATTCCAATAGCGCCTAATCTCAAGGCAGAGGTTAAACTCCTCTTCATTGCCCTTCTATAAGCAACACGTCTTTCTAATTGCAAAGCAATATTCTCAGCAACCAGCTGTGAATCTATTTCAGGTCTTTTTATTTCTTTAATATCTATAAAAATTTCTTTATCAACCATTTTAGCCAAGTTCTTTCTTAATAAATCAATATCTGCACCTTTTCTTCCAATCAAAAGTCCAGGTTTTGAGCAAAAAATAATAATTCTAATTTTTTCATTTGAGGATCTTTCTATCTCGATCTTAGAAATTCCAGATTGAAAAAAACTTTTTTTAATAAAAGTTCTAATCTTTAAGTCTTCATGAAGAAAAGTCTTATATGTTTCTTTATTGGCAACAAACCAATTTGAATTCCATATTCTTGTTATTCCTATTCTTAATGATATTGGATTAACTTTTTGTCCCATTATTTCACCTTCTCTTCTAACACTATTGTTATATGACTTAATCTCTTTAATTTTCTTGTTGCTCTTCCCATCGCTCTTGGAGTAAAACGCTTAAGGGTAGTTCCTTCGGTGGCATATGCTTGAGAAACAAAAATTTTCTCAGAATCAGTAAAGCCTTTTTCGTATGCATTTGAAACAGCTGACTTTAATGTCTTAGAAACTTCTTCCTTTGAACCCTTTTTTAGAGTCTTTAATAGCATAAAAGCATAGTCAACATTTCTACCTCTAATCGTTTCTAAAACAAGATTAACTTTTCTGGGTGTCCTTCTTGCATATTTTAAAACCGCTTTAGCTATCATTATTTCCTACCACCCTTTTTCTTGTCTCCACCAGCATGTGAATTAAATGTTCTAGTAGGTGAAAACTCTCCTAATTTATGACCCAACATATATTCTGTTGCGTAAACTGGTATAAATTTTTTACCATTGTAGACTGCAAATGTTAAACCTAGCATTTCAGGAACAATCATTGATCTTCTAGACCATGTTTTAATTATTTTTTGACTGTCGGTTTCTTTTGCCTTAACAACCTTTTTCATTAATTTATCATCAACGAAAGGTCCTTTTTTTATTGATCTACCCATTTTTTATAATCACCTCTTGTCCATTCCGTAACCAATTCTTCTTCTTTTTACTATTAATTTGTCAGTACGTGGATTATGTCTTGTTTTCTTACCAATAGTAATCCATCCCCATTTTGATACTGGATGAGGATTACCTCTAGCGGCCTTACCTTCACCACCACCATGCGGGTGATCAACTGGATTCATTGCCACACCTCTTACTTTAGGTCTTTTACCTAAATATCTCTTCCTACCAGCTTTTCCATATACAATCTGGTTATGCTTTTCATTTCCTAGCTTACCTACTGTGGCCCTACAAATTGATCGAACATATCTAGTTTCTCCAGAGCTTAACTTAATCATTGTTAAATCATTTTCGTTACCAAGAACTTGAGCATACGTTCCTGCAGATCTTGCCAGCTTGCCACCATTGCCTGGTGATAGTTCTATGTTGTGTATAATTGTGCCTTCAGGAATATTTTTAAGCTCCAAGGAATTCCCGTTACTAATTTCAGTTTTTGATGAAGCAACTATTTTATCACCAATTTTAATTCCCAAAGGTGCAAGTATATATCTTTTTTCACCGTCCATATAATTAACTAAGGCTATTCTTGCTGTTCGATTTGGATCATATTCTATTGTTTTTATAATGCCGGTAACATCAAACTTATCTCTTTTAAAATCTATAATTCTATATAATTGTTTATGGCCTCCACCACGACTTTTTGAAGTTATCCTTCCCAGATTATTCCTACCTTTTTTATTATGAGAAAAAGTTACTAAAGGCTTATATGGAGATTTAGTAGTAATTTCATCATAATCAGCTGATGTCATAAAACGTCTTCCAGGACTTGTTGGTTTATATTTTTTGATTCCCATACTAAACTCCTTGAACTATTTCTATTTTTCCTTCCTTTAAAGTTATAAATGCCTTTTTTTGTTTTGACCTTTTACCTACCGGTCTTCCACCTCTAAGAACTTTCTTCCCAGGCTTTATTGATGTTCTAATATCTTTAACTTTTACATCAAAGAATTTTTGAATTGCATCTTTAATCTCATTTTTAGTCGATTTAGGATTTACTTCAAAAACGTAGCATTCTTCACGACTCATAAGCTGAGTTTTTTCTGTTATTAGAGGCTTTATAATAATATCTGAAACATATTTTTTCATTTATTCAACCTCTCTATAAGTGCTGTAAGAGTTTCTTTATCTATTAAGATAGATTTATAATTTAGTAAATCATAAACATTAACACCAGCTGATTTAATCAACTTAAGTTTGTTAATATTTCTTGAAGCCAGATTAATATTTTCATTATCAATGTCTGAAATAATTAGTGTTTTATCATTTAAGTTAAAAGGCTTTAGTAGTCCAATAAGATCCTTAGTCTTATGTGATTTAAGATCTATTGAATCAACTACTGTTATTGTTTCCTGTTGAATTTTATATAAAAGACTATGTAATAATGCAAGCTTCCTTATTTTTTTTGGAACATTTATAGACCAATCTTTTGTTTGTGGCCCAAATATAACTCCACCACCACGCCAAATAGGAGAGGTTCTAGATCCCGCCCTAGCATTTCCAGTACCTTTTTGCTTAAATGGTTTTTTATTACTAGCGTTTACAAGAGCACGGTTTTTAGTTGAAGCTGACCCTGATCTACGCTTAGAAAGTTGCCATTTTACAACCTGACTAATAGCATTTCTATTGATCTCTAAATTATCATCAAAATCTAAATCAAACTTTCCTACTTCTTTATTTTTACTGTTAACTATATTGATATTCATTAACCTTTCCTCGTATGATTAACATAGACTACAGAGCCATTCGAACCAGGAACTGAGCCCTTAATTAAAATTAAATTATCTTCTAAATCTATACCTAAAACTTTAAGACCTTGTATTGTTGATTTCTTTCCGCCATATCTTCCAGCCATTTTTTGACCCTTCCAAACACGCCCTGGATAAGCACATGCACCAATAGATCCGCCAGATCTTTGATTTTGTGGCGTACCATGAGTATGTCTTAGTCCTGCAAAATTATGTCTTTTTATAACTCCTGCAAAGCCTCTACCTTTAGACTTAGATGTAACATCTGCAATATCACCTTCTTTAAATATATTTGCTTTTATTTCGTCTCCAGGCTCTATCTCAACTTCAGGATTAAGCAAATCAAACTCTTTAACATATTTTATAGGCTTAACTTTCAGTTTTGATAAATAACCAAGTTTTGATTTAGATAATAATCTTGGCTTTGCATCCTCGTATCCAATTTTGAGGGAAGTTTTATGGTTTTTGATTTTCTTTTCTAGCGCTAAACATGGTCCTAGCTTTATTACAGTTGTTGGAATAACTTTACCATCATCTGTAATAGTTTGAGTCATACCAATTTTTGTTCCAATTAGTCCACTTAATTTTATTTCCTTTTTGCTATCTTCATTTTTAGAATCATCTTTTTGTTTAGACTCTTCAGAAACATCATTTGCAATAGGTTCAGCAGGACTTTCCTGAGCTAAATCTAGATCTGGTTTAGATTCTTCAACTGAATCTGTTTTCTCAATTACTTCTTTTTCTTCAGACATTTATACACCTTGTAATTTGATTTCTACCTCTACACCGGAAGCTAAATCGAGCTTCATTAACGAATCGATTGTCTGCTGTGTAGGTTCGAGAATATCAACAAGGCGCTTATGCGTTCTCATCTCAAAATGTTCACGAGAATTCTTGTAAACATGCGGGGCTCTTAGAACACAAGTTCTAGATATATTGGTTGGAAGTGGAATTGGACCTGCAACCTTGGCACCGGTTCTCTTTACCGTATCAACAATCTCAAAAGTAGACTTATCCAATAATCTATGATCAAAGGATTTAAGCTTAATTCTAACTTTTGGTGCGGTTTCCATAATTTTTATCTCTCTATTTTATTCTGTTATTTTAGTAATTACTCCTGCGCCTACCGTTCTTCCGCCTTCTCTAATGGAAAACTTTAATCCTTCTTCCATTGCGACTGGAACAATAAGTTCAACGTCCATTGTAGTATTATCGCCGGGCATTACCATCTCTACTCCTTCGCCTAATTCAATAGATCCTGTAACATCAGTAGTTCTAAAATAGAACTGAGGTCTATATCCTTTGAAGAATGGAGTATGACGACCACCCTCTTCTTTCTTTAAAACATATACTTCAGCTGCAAACTTCTTATGTGGACTAATAGAACCAGGAGCACATAAAACTTGTCCTCTTTCGACGTCGTCTTTTTCAACCCCTCTTAAAAGTACTCCAACATTATCGCCAGCTTCTGCATAATCTAAAATTTTTCTAAACATTTCTAAACTTGTTGCGGTTGTTTCAGTAGTATCTTTTATACCAACAATTTGAATTTTATCACCAGAATTGATTTTACCTTTTTCAACTCTTCCAGTAACAACAGTTCCTCTACCTGAAATCGAGAAAACGTCCTCAATAGCTAAAGAAAAAGGCTTATCTAATGCTCTTTCTGGTTGAGGAATCCATTCGTCAACTTTGGACATTAACTCTGTAATAGCTTCTTCACCGATTTTTGCGTCACCATTTTCAACTGCAGCCAATGCAGATCCAGAAACTATTGGCGTGTTATCTCCATCAAATCCATATTCTGTTAATAACTCTCTAACTTCTAATTCTACCAATTCTACTAATTCAGTGTCTCCACCTAATTGATCAATCTTATTTAAAAAGATTACAAGTTTAGGTACACCAACTTGTCTTGCTAGCAAAATATGTTCTCTTGTTTGAGGCATAGGGCCATCTGTAGCACTTACAACTAAAATAGCACCATCCATTTGAGCAGCACCTGTAATCATATTTTTTACATAATCTGCGTGACCTGGGCAATCAACGTGAGCATAATGTCTAGTATCAGTTTCATATTCAACGTGAGCAGTATTAATTGTAATTCCTCTTTCTTTTTCCTCGGGAGCATTATCTATATCAGCATATGACATAGCTTCTCCACCACCGGCTTTTGATAAAGTCATAGTAATAGCAGCGGTTAGAGTAGTTTTACCGTGGTCCACGTGACCAATTGTTCCTATATTACAATGAGGTTTATTTCTCTCAAATTTTTCTTTAGACATTTTATATGTCCCTCCTAATTATTGACATTACGCTTCTTCTAATTTCATCTTTTCGTAAATATGCTGTGGCACATCACTATAAGTTGAAAACTCCATTGTAAATGTTGCACGGCCTTCTGTCAAGGAGCGTACATCAGTTGCATAACCAAACATTTCAGATAATGGAACCTCTGTTTGCACGCCTTGAAGTTCTCCTCTTGACTCAGTGCCCTGAATTCTCCCTCTTCTTGAATTCAAATCTCCTATAACTGTTCCCATAAAATCTTCAGGAACAACTACTTCAACTTTCATTACAGGCTCTAGAACGACTGCACCAGCTTTTCTTACTGCATCTTTAAATGCTAGGGAACCAGCAATTTTAAAAGCCATTTCTGATGAATCAACATCATGAAAAGACCCGTCGTACAAAGTAACTTTAACATCTACTACTTCATACCCTGCTACAACCCCTCCAAGCATCGCTTCTTGGACACCTTTTTCAACAGCTGGAATAAATTCTTTAGGAATCGTTCCACCTTTAATCTCATTAACAAACTTAAAACCACCACCAGTCTCGAGCGGTTCGATTCTAATCTTTACATGACCATATTGCCCTTTACCACCGGTCTGTTTTATATATTTTTGTTCTGCCTCACTCTCTTTTCTTATAGTTTCTCTATATGCTACTTGAGGGGCACCTACATTTGCTTCAACACTAAACTCTCGCTTTAATCTATCGACGATTATTTCTAAATGAAGCTCGCCCATTCCTGCAATAATTGTTTGGTTTGTTTCGTGATCAACCTTTACTTTAAATGATGGATCTTCTATCGCCAACTTACTAAGTGCCATTCCTAATTTTTCTTGATCCGCCTTTGTATTTGGCTCAATAGCTACAGATATGACAGGATCGGGAAAATTTAAACTTTCCAGAATTACGGGATTTCCTTTATCGCATAATGTTTCACCAGTATATGTATTCTTAAGTCCAACTGCTGCTGCGATATCACCAGCCCCTACCGAAGTTATATCCTCTCTTTTGTCAGCATGCATTTTAAGTAATCTTCCAACTCTTTCTGTATTATTCTTAGTTGGATTAAATACAGCAGAACCAGAATTTAAAACACCAGAGTAAACTCTTATATATGTAATTGTTCCCACAAAAGGGTCTGTCATGATTTTAAATGCAAGAGCTGAGAGTGGCTCATCATCACTTGGGATTCTTTCCATCTCTATTGATTCATCATCTGGATTAGTACCTTTAATAGGTGGAATATCTAAGGGAGAAGGTAAATATCTTTTAACTGCATCCAATAATAGCTGTACACCTTTGTTTTTAAACGCTGAGCCGCATAAAACTGGAACAATTTCCAAACTTATAGTTTGCTTTCTTATTGCAGCGATTATTCTTTCTCTATCTATTTCCTTACCTTCAAGATAGTCTTCCATTATACTTTCATCATTATCAGCTAGTAGCTCTAGCATGTTTTCTCTTGTTGATTCTGCTTCCTCTAATATTTCCTCTGGTATGTCAACTAAATTAAATTTAGCACCTAGTGACTCTCCATCCCATATTGCTAATTTCATCTCTATTAAGTCTATAATTCCTTCAAATAAATCATCCTTAAAATAAGGTATATGAAGCCTTACTGGATTTGACCCTAATCGTCCTTTTATTTGATCTACAGTTCTTTGGAAATTGGCACCTGTACGATCCATCTTGTTAACAAAACACATTCTTGGAACGTTGTATCTATCAGCCTGCCTCCAAACAGTTTCTGATTGAGGCTCAACTCCGCCAACACTATCAAATACTACACATGCTCCATCTAGCACTTTTAATGAACGCTCAACTTCTATAGTAAAATCAACGTGTCCTGGGGTGTCAATTATATTAATATCAATGCCATCCCAACTGCAAGCTGTTGTAGCAGAGGTAATAGTTATTCCTCTTTCTCTTTCTTGCTCCATCCAATCCATAGTAGCCGCACCATCATGGACTTCTCCAATTTTATAACTCTTACCTGTATAGAAAAGTATTCTCTCTGTTGTAGTTGTTTTTCCGGCATCAATGTGTGCAACTATTCCAATATTTCTAACTAAATTTAAATCTTTACTCATTTATTAAAACCTACCAACGATAATGTGAAAAAGCTCTATTCGCTTCAGCCATTTTTAAAGTATCTTCTTTCTTCTTTGCTGCTCCGCCTTTATTATCTTTTGCATCTAGTATTTCTGAGGCTAGTTTTATTGCCATACTTTTTCCATCTCTTTTTCTAGCAGCTGTTAAAATCCATCTTATAGCTAAAGAATTTTTTCTTGAGGAGCTAACTTCAACTGGTACTTGATAGGTTGCACCACCAACTCTTCTAGATCTAACTTCAACAGTGGGCTGGATATTTTTAAAAGCTTCCTCAAAAACTTCTACGGGATCAGATTTTGTTTTATTTTTAATAATATCTAATGAATCATAAAATATTGATTCAGCTGTACTTTTTTTTCCATCAACCATTAATGAATTAATAAACTTTGATATAGCAACCTTATTATATCTTGTATCAGGGCTTGGTATCTTCTTCTTTATTGGTCCTTTTCTTGCCATATCAAAAAATATCCTTATTAATTAGCTTTCGGTTTCTTTGTCCCATATTTTGATCTGGATTGCTTTCTACCTTCAACACCGGAAGTATCTAAAGATCCCCTAACTATATGATATCTAACTCCAGGTAAATCCTTGACTCTTCCGCCACGAATAAGAACTACTGAATGCTCTTGGAGCTTATGTCCTTCGCCTGGGATATAGCCAGTAACTTCAATCCCGTTTGTTAGCCTAATCCTTGCAACTTTTCTCAAAGCTGAGTTTGGTTTTTTTGGTGTAGTAGTATAAACACGAGTACAAACACCCCTTTTTTGGGGATTATTTTGCAAAGCTCTAGACTTACTTTTTTTCTTCTCAGTAAATCTAGCATTCTTAGCTAGTTGAGTTATTGTAGGCATAATTTCCTCATAATTAATCCTTGAAATATGCCACACTTGTTTAGTATGTCAAGAGAGTTAGTAAAAATTTATCAAGCCTTTCTTGCCAATATCTTTTCTATAAACCAAATTATCGGAATCTATCATTCTTATAGAATCATAAACTAGAGAAATCGCTTCTTTTAAATTATCACCTTCCGCAGTTATACCCAAAACTCTTCCACCATTTATATTAATTTCTCCATTGATTTTTGAAGTTCCCGCATGAAAAACAGTAACTCCTTTTTGCTTAAAATCTAGCAAATTTTTTATTGGAATGTCTTTATCATATTTACCTGGGTATCCTTTGGCCGCCATAACTACGGTTATAGAAGATTTTTTCTTCCATTTTAATTCGTAATTATCAAGATTCTCTTTAGCAGTCATATAAAAAAGATCAAAAGCATCTGAATCTAGTCGATACAAAAGAGGCTGAGTTTCAGGATCGCCAAAACGACAATTAAATTCGACAACTTTTGGCCTTTTGTTCTTTATCATTAGTCCTATATATAAAACACCTGAGTAATTAATTCCATCTTTCTTGAACCCTTTAAATACAGGATCAACAATTTCATTCATTATATTTTTCCGTGTTTCGTTATCAACTATAGGTGCAGGTGAATAAGCACCCATTCCGCCAGTATTTGGACCAAGGTCATCATCTAAGAGTCTTTTATGATCCTGCGAGGAATCCAAAGGCAAAATTGACTTTCCATCAGTAAAAACAAAGAAGGAAGCTTCTTCCCCTTCTAAAAAATCCTCTATAACAACTTTATCACCAGAAGTTGAGAATATCTTATCTTCCATTATAAATTTTAAAAACTCGGATGCTTCGTCATGTGAATAGCAAACCCTTACACCCTTTCCTGCCGCTAATCCATCGGCTTTAACAACCAGTGGATACTTTGACTCTTTTAAATACTTACTTGCTAAAATATAATCAGAAAAACTTTTGAAGCTTGCAGTTGGTATATCATTATTAATCATAAAAATTTTTGAAAATTCTTTACTAGATTCTAATTGTGAAGAATTCTTATCTGGTCCAAAAATTAATAATCCATTACTTCTAAACAAATCTACTATTCCAATAGAAAGTGGTTGTTCAGGTCCAACTATTGTTAAATCTATTTTTTTTTGTAATGCAAAGTTTAATAAGGCATCTAAATTAGTGGCATCAATGTTTACAATATCAACTATCTCACCAATCCCTGCATTACCGGGGGCGCAAAAAACTTTAGTAACTTTTGGACTTTTTAAAATTGACCAACATATTGCATGCTCTCTACCGCCTGAACCTACAACTAAAACATTCATGTAAAGAATTATAATAAACTTTTATGCAACTGTAACTACCTTAGCTAAATTCCTTGGCTGATCTATCGGTAAATTCTTATATTTTGCTAAATGATATGAAAATAATTGAATTAATAAAGTGAAGTATATTGGAAGCAGTCCATGAGATTTATCAGGAACGGATATATAATCAATTTTAGACAAAAATTCTAAATCAATCATCTTAATTGATTTAGATGTGCCAAAAAGAATTATTTTTTTTGATCTTGTATGTGCTTCATATAAATTTGTTATTTCTTTTAAAACAGTTTCTTTATTATCAGATAGTAAATATAAGATTGGGAAATTATTATCTAGGAGCGCTATAGGACCATGCTTCATTTCAGATGAAAGCGATCCTTCAGAATGTATATATGATATTTCTTTAATTTTTAGTGCTGCCTCTAATGCTATTGGATATGTATAATTTCTTCCTAAAATAAAAAAATTCTTCGCTTTATGAAATCTTTTTGCAATTCTCTGGACTGGTAGTTCATTATTAAAAAAATTCTTATAGTCATTGCCTAAAGAAAAATCCTTTGAATTAATCGAATAATTAAAAGCCATAATATATAAAGCTATAATTTGACCGGTAAATGTTTTTGTAGCAGCAACTCCCTTTTCGATACCTAAGGATAAATCTATATTATATTTTGTACTTTTAACTAATCTCGAATCTGAATTATTGACTATAGATACTGAATTACTAAAATAATCCTTATTTGCTTCAATTAAATCACAAGTATCGGCAGTCTCTCCTGACTGGGAAATAAATATGTATAACACCTTTGTTGATCTTTTATTAAAAAAAGTAAACTCTGAGGGTCTATAAATTGAGGTTGGAATTCCAGTAATAAGTTCAAAATTATACTTACCAAGCATTGCTGCATTATATGAGGAACCACAGCCAATTATAACAATCTCATCTGGTCTTTTTATCTTTTTTATTTTACTTAAAATATCTTTCTTATTTTTAAACAACTTTGGAATTAATTCCTTTTGAGAAATTATTTCCTGATAGGTTACTGATTTATTCTTGTTATTTAAGATTTTTGGCAATGTAGAGTCCTTATTAAATTTTACAAACTTTAATTTGGCTTCGTTATATTTAGAATTAAAACATTTAAAATCACTATTATGAATCTCAACTATCTCTTCATTTTTTAAAAAATAATATTTATCAAGGTCACTCTTCATAGCATTTGTATCAGAAGAAAAAATTAATTCCTTATTAGTCTTCAAGCCGAAGAAGAGAGGTGTTTTGTTTTTATAAGCAACAAGTGTTTTTGGCTTCATTTTATCAACACACAGGAAGGCATTTGACCCTTTTAAAATTTTCCCAACTTTAAAAACTGCTTCAGATAAATTATTTGTTACTTCATAGAAATACTCTACCAATTGAACAATAACTTCAGAATCTGTATCAGTACTAAAACTTTTTCCTCTTAGATATTTACTTTTTTTAAGCTGCTGGAAGTTCTCAACAA
>CETI01077329.1_pt1 | contig 43464 bp, 40 predicted proteins | sample 361441 | NCBI WGS metagenome assembly CETI01 (sample SAMEA2622478, study PRJEB7988) | marine metagenome | biome: marine biome (ENVO:00000447); feature: deep chlorophyll maximum layer (ENVO:xxxxxxxx); material: "saline water (ENVO:00002010), including plankton (ENVO:xxxxxxxx)" | depth 90 m | reverse complement strand
TTTACTGCAAGATATACTTCAAGTACTCTTGAATTAACTGGGTATTTCAACACAACGTCTGTGCTACATACTTCAGATGTAAAGTTTGCACCTTTCATTCTTTGAAACTCCATTGGATTTTCTTGAATAGGTGTACGTTTCCAAGGTGTTGCACTTACAAGGTTGTACTTTTGTAATGCACCTTCTAATTTTGACAAATCTTCCGCGGAGCAATCGGATGCTATTTTAACTCTATAGCCATACTCTTTGCTGAAAGATTCGTTAATGATGTCTTTTAATTCTTTCATAGTCTAAAACTCCTGTTACACTTATTTATCATAAATAGTAAAAGTATGCAGTTTAAAAGAAGTGATAATAAATTCAATACTCAAGGAACTTGGGGTGTAGCCTTAGAAAATCATGTATGCCCACGTCCAGAATTACTAGATAGATTTGACCAAAGTGGTTATGACCTGTGTGAATTAGAGCAACAATACGCAAAATGTAACTTAGGTGAGCCACAATACATGCGTTATAAAAGATGTGTTAAGCAAGAGTGGTATTTGCCTTGTAATAACACAACAGGTCCTCATATTAATCATTCAGACTTGTATGAAAGAAAAGGATACCATGGATATGCACTAGAACAACTGTATGGTTGGGCACCAGGAAACAATCTTTTATACAAAATGATTAGATTACAACCTAAGTGGGGCATAGATATCAGTATAGATTATGTAGATGACGACAGAAATGTTATGGAATTGTTTCATTATGAATGGGACGACCATAATTTAGACTTAGTTTTAGAGAAAAAAGAAATTATAGAAGACATTATAGACAATAATGACTGGAATGATATTGCAAAAACTAAATTAAGTAGAAAAGATGAATGGCAACATTTAGATTTTGTAGGTCAAAGTGCTTGGACAACAGAATTTTTACAAATACCTGAAGAACGTTTTAAATTAGTACCTTGGAAAAGTTAATTATCTTTATTATTGATAATTCTTAAGAGTTCGTTTCTATCTAAAGATGTACTGCCAGATGATGAACCAGCATCTCCGCTGTTTCCATCAAGCCTTGCTTTTTTAACCATTAAATCTATTTGTTTAAGTTTAGCATTTACTTTACTTTCTTTGGCTTCAAGAGCAGTTTTTAACATCTTTGATGCACTATCAAATATATGTCCTGCTTCTCTATCTCCAACATTCATACCTAAGTTCATTAATTGTTGGTAACTGTCCATTGCTTGTTTGCCAATATCATCCATTTCAACATCATGGTCGTCTAAACCTTTAACATTTTGTAATGCTTGGTCTATTTTTTCTGCGTTGCTTAATGCTTTTTCAACATCCTGTACTTCTATAATCTCTGTTGAAGGCTCAGTAGGGTCTTCATACGATGGTGGATCGTAAGAACTTTTCTTTTTCTTTGCTTCTTCAATAGGTGGCAAGTTGAATTCTTCTTCTAGTTTCTTGGTCATGCTACTATTTATTTCTTAGACTTTCGTTTTTTCTTTAATTTGCGTGTAGGATGTCCAAACATTTGGTCAAATCTGTGATTTCTAGCATCAATATAGTCCTGTGGTTTGTCATAAACCTTTTTAGGAGTCTTAAATTCTATGATATCACTTATTTTCATTTCAATGGTTTACTTAATTCTTCCCAACTTGTTTCATAATCACTATCGCCGTCAGCATATCCCATAACACCTAGTTTTTCATACTCTGGTACTAGTTCATCATGCAACAATCCTATTTTTTTAAGGTTAGGCATTATCCTACTAAACAATACATCTTGAAATTGTGTTTGAAAAATGTTTTCTTTTTGGTATTCGTCAGTATAATCTAAATCCATGCCATACTTTTCCCAAACATCATATGCTCTTAGTCTATTTCTACTCACAGTACAGGCTTCTAAGGCAAATTGTGCCCTATCCAACTTATCTTCTTCACTTAAAGTAGTTACAAACTCCGTAAGATAGTTAATACCAAACGTAACATGCCTTGCTTCGTCTCTTATAATGTATTCTAGCATTTGTTTATACACAGGATCATTAGTTGCTTCTTTGGCGGCGTTAAAGGCGGCTAATGCCAAGCCTTCAATCACTACTTGCATACCAATAAACTTCAAATCCCAACGAGGATCTGTTAATATTTTGTCTAACAAACCTTTTAATGCTCTACCTATGGGCCAACTGCGTTTTAATCTTTGTTGTAAGTATTTGTTGAATGCTTCAACGTGCCTTGCTTCGTCAAATGTTTGACTTGCGGCATATAGTTTTGCATTATATGTTGGCGCACAACTGGCTAACTGTGATGCAACCAATAATGCTCCTTGCTCTCCATGTAAAAATTGACTTGTTGCCCAACTGTTAAGGTCTTTGAAGAATTCTAATCTTGTTTTTTTGTCAAAAGTTTTAAAAACTTTATGGTTGTCCCATTGATTGTTTTCAAAATCAAATTCTTCATCACTGATACCTACAAAGTTAGGTGTCCAATCTACATCAACCTCTACATTCCAATTTAATTGTTTGCCTAATTCATATAATTTTTTTATTCTGTTGTCTTGTACTGTATAGTCCCAATTAAATGAACCAGTTAAAGGTGTTTGAAAAATCTCTACAACATCGGTAGGATCTAAATTAGCCGGAACATCATCGTCAAACTCGATTACGTCCCTTGGAGTTTTTGTATATTCTATTTTCATTTTTTATATTTATTATGACCTTTTTGTCTTTCTGCCTGTTTGCTTTCGGAAAATCTGATCCTCTGTAATAACTTTAAAATGTAAACCTTTTGCCTTGCACCAGGCTTGAGCGGCTTCCCACTTTACAGCATTTACTTGTATGGATGCTTTATCATATTTGTCTCTTGCTTTTTCTTGTAGTGTTTGTGCTTTGGGTTTGATTTCAATTAAATCAACTCGTGTCTTTCCTGTTTTATCTGTGTATTGTACCATAAAGTCAGGAACATAGTTTGTAATTTTTCCTGTAAACGGATGTCTATAAGGTATTTTTACATTTTCACTTGCCCATTTAGTAATATTAGGATGACTATCACAGAATCTCATGAATGCCATTTCCCAACTGCTACGAGCAAATGGTTGTTTTTGTCCTACGAATTTTTCTGGATTTTGGACGGAGTAGTTGCCTTGTGAATATCTACTAGACATCTGTGGCTCCTACGGTCTAATTTTGTTTGCTATTTTAGATTTATTGTTTTTTGTAGAAATTTTAAGACCTATTTTATTTCCAGTAGGTCTTAATTCATTAATTGCTTTGTAAGTATTCTCTGCAAGTAGTATTGAATCCTCATTTATTTCAAAATATGATATAGGATGTACTCCTTGTGTTTCTGCTACTCTAATTAATGCTACTGCTAATGCTCTTGCATTAGATTTTGCAAACCCTATGCTTGTTAATCTGTTAAAAACTATGTCTAACTTGTCAGAAGATATACCTCTGTCATCAACATTTATCATGTTGACTAATATTTCTAAACTTGCTTCAGGTAAAGGAAAGTTAATTGTATTGTTTTCTAAAAACTTAACAAGTTTGTCTCTACGGATTTCGTAACTTATTTCATTACCAAAGGTTGTGTATAAACTTTCACTCATTAAATTGCTCTACCTATAAGGTCACGTTGTCCATCTTTGCCTTGTGGTTGTGAATCGTCTTGTTCTTTACTAGTATCTTTCTTTTCACTTTCTTCTTTAGCATTTTCTTTGCCACCAGTTTCACCTGCTGTACTATTATTCACAAAGTTACCGAGCCAATCATTTTGTTTGCCTCTATTAACACCTTGTGTAAACGTTTCACCTCTTGCATCTAATCTTAAAGGTCTGCTGTTTGCTCTGCTACCACCTGGTATTTCATCTGTGTTAGGATCACCATCTCTTAATCTACTCCAGTGTCCTCTATTGAAGTCTGAAAATCTTTGCAAATCTCCTTCACTGATAAATTCATTTATAACAGGTTGCATAGCAAAGTTTTCATAAGTTATATCTATTGTAATTAAATTTGCTTCACTTGAACTGTGGTCTATACCATCTATTTCAAAACCTGTAATCATTGGTCTGAACAAAGTGTACTTAATACATTTTTGTCCGTGATATTGTACTATGTCAATGCTGTCTATAAAGTTTCTAAGTGCTTGTGGTTGTAACCTTAGTCCCATAAAGTTACTGTCAAAGCCTTCATTAAAAGACGCAAATCCATTTCCATCTCCACTTGGTACTTCTCCAGGCACTATGTCGTGTGGAGTTGGTACAGGCAACATTGGATCGCCTGCCTGAGAACCAGGTTGAAATTTTCCTGATGGATTCATAAACAGATGTTGATAGGCTTGCATCAATACACTTACCCACATAGAATCAACTGTGTCATACGCAACCATTTGTATTGGTTTAAATTCTGTATGAGTTACAGTTATTCTCTTTCTGTTATATTGGTTCTTTACGTCCGTTTGAATTTCAGCACTTGGAATTCCAGACTGCCTAATTAAACTACTTAATGTAAGTTGGTCGTCTAAGCCATTTTCTATAACGGTCGGTAAGTCAACTTCCGGATTGAAGTGGAAGTTGACATAACCGTTAAACTTTTGACGAACTGGTGTGTTCTTTGGCTTGAACCGTTCTGCGTTTTTAAAGTCTCGCATGTAATGGTTTTTAATTGGTTCACCATTAGTACCATGTGAGTCTTCTACCCTTTGGCCATTGAACATATCAAAGCCGCCGGCTCGCATCAGAAAGTATCTACCATAACCTCTTATTTTATTTTTGTCTAAAAAAGCCATTGTTTATACTCTCTTAAATCTGATAATCTTAAAAAGATTATGCAGATTCGTTGTCAGTTGTGCCAGGTACTATTGAACTATCAAATGGGTTACCTGCTTCAACATTAGAAACAATACCACTAGGTCCTTGACTGTGTATAGCATTGTCATATCTAATTGTTAGAGAAACAGTAACAGGTTCATTTGTAGCATAGTCTGAGTCACTGTAATCAACGTTAGTTAAGAAACATCCTTCTAAGTTCCAAACTTCCATTGCGTCTGCAGTACTACCATCTAACACCTCAATTTGCATGTTAAATTTGTAATCTTCACCAGCAATTGGAGAAGTTTGTTCAAAGTGGTTTAATTGTCTTTGATTCTGAGCACCAACAAGTCTTGCAACACTATTAGAAATATCATCACGTAATTGTACTGTGATTGGATCCCAAGCATGTTTACCTTGTACATACACTTTTGAATTGTAAGAATCAATTACAACCTCTTCATAATTAACTTTAGGACGAGTAACGTTCATAACATTTTGTGTGAACCTTCTAGTGGATTGGTCTCCACCAAAACCGTCAAGCATACTAACCCTAAATCTGAATTTCAGTTTAGGCATCAAAATACCTTGTTCACCAGCGACTACTGGAACACCAAATTTGTTCTTTGTTTTATCAACTGTTGGACTTGCCATTTCATTATCTCCTAATACCCATAAACCCCTTGATATTGTTTATGGGTTTATCGTTACAGTTATTTATCAATTATTGGCTAAAAATATTAACTACTGTTTTAATCAGACAATAAAAAAGGGGCCTAAAAAGACCCCTTTTTATGTTAAATTTAATTAACTTATGATGTTGAACCCAAAGTGTTTTGAATTCTAATCGGTATGTAAATAAACTCAACTGCTTTGACTGGCTGTATCGCTATGTCAATGTAAAGTTCATTTCTATCAATTCGAGCCGCTGTATTGTTTGTTGCGTCACAAACAGTTACAAAGTCGAATAGACCTCTTTGAATAACTAACTGACTTAAGAATCCATCAACAACGGATTTTGCATTTGCTCTTGTCAACTCATCGTTTGGTTCAAACAAGAAAGGCTTAACTGCATCGTCAAGTTGCTCTCTTATGTAAACTAACAATCTTGCAACATTAACTCTATCTAATGCACTTGAATTTGGATTCAATGTTTTTTGTCCAAATACTGCAAGTCCTCTTCCTGGGAATTGGGCAATAGGGTTAATTTTGTTTGAGTACAATGTGTCTCTCTGACCTTCGTTTAATGTAACTGCGTTAAATTCGCCGTCGGCCGGATTAACAAATCCTACTGATGTTGCGTTCTGTACAAGACCTCTTTGGAATCCTGCTGGTGCAAACCAAGGGAAAGCAACCTGGTCATTAAATGCAAATGTTCTTAAAGCAACATGACTTGGCGGAACAACTACGTTAGTTCCATCTAAGTTTGTTGTTAAAGCACTTGGATAGTAAACTGCGGCATATGGAGAACTTGAAATTAGTCCGTCTTCACCGTTTTCACTAGCATTGTTGGCGTTTGTTGCCCAGTTTTTAGTGCTTGTTGCGTCTGCTTTAAGTCTAAATGGTGTATCAGCAATAACAAAAGCAGTATTTCTTCTGTCTGTGCTTAATGCTACCATTTCATCTAGCATTTCAGGGAAACCAGGAGCGGCTATTAAGTTGAATGAATTAGTTTCTGCTCTAATGTCATCATTAGAAACAATAGCGGCTTGCATCTTAGTTTTTACTAAGTTGTGAACTGCTTTTCTTAATCCAAACATTTTACCGTCCGTTTTGTTACCACTTGCGTCTACCCAAACATTACCAATGTTTGTTGATGCAGGAGTATAGTTAATCTTATACTCTTTGACGTTACCTGCTGAAGCACGTTTGTTCCATCCAAGCATACCTGCTGGGTAGGCTGTTTGTGCAGGAGCATCAGCATCTAAACTTGAAGTTTTAGACTGTCTGAAGTCTGCATAAATGATACCTTCTGAAGTAACTTGGTCTGTACCATCAACTTTAACCCATGCAGTACCACTCCACTTGTAAAGACAAGGGAAGTTTTCAGTATCGTCTGAGTCTAACCAAACATCACCTGCCACTAGAGCAGTTCCGTCTGATTGTGTTGTTGGAGCAGAAGCAGATACGTTTAAGTCTTTAGACAATGTCTGCCATCCTGCTGATGCGTCATTTTCTAAGATGTCTACGTTTGCTTTTGCTACTGTGGCATTAAACCAGTAAGTTCCTTCTGCAAGAGTACCTGTTATGGAAGTTTTACTTGCTTCGTAACTTAAATCTGCAAAGTTAGAGAATGTAATGTTAGCAGTTGCGGCACCTGAACCAAAACCAATTGTACTTGGTCCGAAGTCTGAGTGTAAACTATTAACTTGAATATCTCTACCGTCGCTTGATGTTAATACGATGTTATCGCTAGAACCTAGGCTTGCTGAGACTTTAGTGATTGAAGCACCTGCTAGTGCTTGGTTAAAGTCAAATACAGCATCTTCCGCCGTTGAGTTAGTTGCGTTACCACTAATAGTGTTACTAAATGGAACTGTTACTGATGTGCCACCGTACACGATTTGTACGTTTGCGTTACCAGAAACATTAACACCAGCAGAAATATTACTACCTTCTGCTACTACTGTTGAATTTCCATTATGTCTTTTTAACACAACTGTTGCTTCTTCTGGATCTACATTATCAAACAATCCTACTAAGTTACCAACACTTACATTTGCAGTACCAATTGCGGAATAAGCCGCATCAGTATTTGCGTAGAATGGTGCGGCAACTGTTGAGAATGCCTTAGTTGCTGAACTGAAAAGTTTAACTTTAAAGTCTGCACCTTGGTTAGGTGTGCTTGTTTGAATGAAAATATCTCCAGCGGATAGTGAACTAACACCATCGCTCTTAAGTGCTGGTACTGTTGTATGGCTTGCCCATTGGAAGTCTCCGCTTGTAGCAGATGCCCAACTTGTGCTACCAATTAGGTACCAGTCGTCACTGAATTTTTCGTAATACTTAACATTTGCGGCTGTTCCACCTGCATTTGTATTTGCCACAACGGCATAATCGCCGTTAAGACCAAATGCTCTCTTAGGTCCGCCTGTGCCAGCATCTATATTGATTGCGTCTACAACGGATACGTCTTTCTTAACCCATGCTGATCCACTATACTCTCTTAGTCCGTAAACTGAAGATGTAAGGTCTAACCAGTAACTTCCATTAGCAATAGCACCTGTTGGTGCGGCTGAGGAAGCCTCTAATTGACCTAGGTCAATGTCTGCTCTTAGAACAAATGCTCTATTTGCCAGACCTAAGAATGAGTGGGCCGCTAGTAAGCCGTATTCATTGAGATCATAACCATGCAACTGATTACTACCTGATTTGTAAAATAAAGGATTACCAAACTGTTGTAGTAATTCACGTTGACTTGTAATTAGTTGTAATTTTCCTGCGTTAGCCTTAGAAGTAAAAGCCGCCGTGCCTGAACCGTCTGGACTACTCTTATCCTGAGCAGTTGCGACGATTAGTAACGGAACTGTACCAGCACCAGCCGAGGCGTAAAACGATTCGTCTGATACACTAATACTAACTCCAGGTGATACTAATGTTGCCATAATTAATCTCCTTTGAATTATTATACGAATATTTATCTAAAATACTAGAAAATAGGTATTATACAAACCGGGGGTACAGTGGTTTTTTAGGTTTTGGATAAATATAGAAATTTTTTAATATTTAAGGGGATTTGGTATTATTTGTCTCTGTCAACAATATTTACCACATTGTCGTCATTAAGTGCGTATTTTAATTTAGACTTTCTGTTTTTCATATCTGCATACACTGAATCTACTTCTGCTTGTAATTCTTCTAGTGTACCTGAGTTTTGAATTACAAAATCAAAATCATAACCTACCCATTTCCATTCACTAGCATGTACTTTTGCAAAACGTGTTTCCATAGTGTGCTTTGCAGGGACACTTCCCTTGTTTGCATGGACGGCAGTTTCATACCATTCAGGTAATTCATCTCTAATAACATGTATTACAATACCATTAAGTTTTTTAATTAAGTCTAGTTCATTTTTAAATCTACAATCACTAACAACAACCATTGTGTCTTGTTGTTCATTTTTTCTTATACGATATTCTAAACTGTCTAACCAAATGTCTTGATTGAAATGAGTACGCATTATTTCAGTTCCAAGTAACTGTAATGCAAGTCTAGGAGTAAATTGGTCAATGCCTAACTTTCTAGTCCAGTACATGTCTGGTGTTTCTCTAAAGTCTCTGCTTTCGATTGTGTCACCTTGTAACATATCTCTGGGCCAGCCAAAAACACTTGCACATAAATCTTTTAATGGTGATGCAAAACTGTCTTGTACTGCACCTTTTTCAACTAGCATTTTTGCTACTGTATCTTTGCCACTGCCTATAAATCCTGTTATGCCTACTATCATTGTTATCCTTATCTATATATAAACGGGTCTTCTTCTCTTATTTGATTTATTCTTTCTTTTAATAATCTTTCATCTCTTAAATGATTTTTATAAACTTCAGTCTTGTCTATTAAAAAGTAAATGAATCCACTTGTAAAACTTTTTTTGTTTAGTTTTTTACGAACATTGTCGCTTGTACTATCTGTACTTATACTCGAGGTTACCAGTTGTACATTTTTTTCTGCACATATATCTTTTACTTGTTCTAGTGTAACTGTTTGTTCAAACGGATTATAAAACTGGTCCTTGAACCAACTTTCCCTTTGTTTTTCATCTTTAATATATTGTGTCATGCCTGTAAATATATCATACCAAGTATGTGTTGGAAATTGGTCAAACCATTCAAACATTGTATCTCTACTTTCTTTGTGATACAATCCTATAAAAGAATATTTGTTTGCACAATCAATTGCTTTACTGATTGTTTGTTTCATTGTGAAATCTGGTATGTGATGTAATGCACCAATGCTAACAGTTAAATCTGCTGTTCTATCATTTGTCATTATATCTTGTTCAAAAAAATCTGCTGTAAAAACTTCATCAGAAGTTTGTTTTGCATAGTCTATATTTCCAGGTACAATGTCTAAACCTGTTACAGATAAACTAGGATAATTTTGTGCAATTCTGTTACTTAACCACCCGTTACCACAACCAAGTTCTAAAACATTAGAAATGTCTTTGGTATCTAAAAGTGTTTCTAAAATGGGTAAAGGTAACTCTTCTGAGTTTACTTTTTCTTGGGGAGTGTTAAATTGTATTTCCGAATAGTATTGTTTTACAAGATCCATAATGTAATGTACTATAAATTAATTTGTTTGTCAATCAAAATTAACCAATAATGAATCCTAAAGGTGCATTGCCTTCTTCCATATTGTGTAAACCTGCAATCAATTGTTCCATTTCAGTTAATGCTTCTGATTTGAGAGCATCACCGTTCAATGTTGTAGCACCGCCAGGCCCAGGAAGTCCTCCAGGGAATTTGCTTCTTGCTTCACCTAACATCATTTTACTTTGTGCTAGTGCGTATGCACTTAACCATTCAGCGGCATAAACATCTTTTATTAAAACACTTTCTGGAATAAAGTTATTAACACCTATTGCAATATCTTCTTCATGATTAACATTTCTTAAAATAGTTAGTTCTTTTGTATTTCTATTAAATGTAAAGTTGTATTCACTACCAAATATACGACCAATAGTTTCTTTGTATTGTGCAAATGCATCAAATACTGCAAGTCCACCAATTTGTCCTGCTTGTAGCATATACATATTATTGAATGCAACATCAAATGGATCAAAATTAGTACCGCCACCACTGTTGGTACCAATACCACGTCTATATAATCTTCTAACGTCTATAACTTCATCAGGTAAAGTATATTTTGTTACACCTGCTTGAGTTTGTATGAATATAACTGCTTCTTCAACACTTCCTGAACTCAACTGCCTATACTTTTGTATAGATTTATTGATTGCAATATCGTAATGGTCTCTGTCTAATTCAACATCTACCATGCCATCAGCAAGACGTAATTGAATCTCTTCAATTATTTCGTTTCTACTGCCATATCCTATCTGGTCTATCTTAGTTGCCATACTACTATTTATCACTTTTTGGGTTTTAACCAAAAAATATATGTATGGTTTGAAGGTTTAAAATACTTGTAAAAGTATGATTGAATCGTTAATTCTGCCTGTTAATTTAGTAGGCGTTGTTTTTACTTCGTCAAATGCTTTTGCAAATTTTGTTTTTGCTCTGCCAGTCCAGTTGTTTATTTGTTCTGCAGGCTTTCTTAAAGTTTTTTGCACACTAGTTTCTTCGTTAAAGTCTTGTATAGTAGTTCCTTTAACCATTAGACCTGCACCTTGTCTTTGTAATCCACGTGGGTCTTTGTCTTTTGCGTGGTAAACTCCTACTTTACGGGTCTTTGTATTGTACACCCATAGTTCATTGGCGTAGACGACGTCTGTGGGCGATATAGATGCTATTCCTAATGCTCCATCATTAAGTTGAAACTTTAACTTTTTGATAATTACATCTTTACTTCTTGCTCTCGGTTTACGTTGTTTTCTACTTGCTTTACCTGTAAGTATAATTGCATCACAGGCGGCATTTATTTTTTCAAAGAAAGCAACATAGTCTTTCTTCATTTTCTTATCCATAAAACTGTATGCTTCTTTTAATTGCTCACATGTTCCTGCTAAATTTTCTAATGCTTCTGCATGTATGCCTTCGTATTGTTCTTTTACTATTTTAGCATGTGCAGGTTTTATAAGTCCACCACCATAAACTTTCATATCTTTTTCTGGATCAAACTTTTTAAGGTCAAACTTTTCTTTCTCAATAAATTTATCTAGCATGTCGTCCCAATCACCACAAAGTTCTGTTACTTGTTCTAGCATTCTTTCTTGAATAGAAATTTTTGGTTTTGCATCTTTTTTCTTTTCTTGTTGTACTTCAACAACTTCTTTTCCAGTTTCTAAAAGAGCCTCTTTTCTACTGTCATAAAACTTTGCAAAACATTCTGGCATGTATCCTAACTTATCCCAACACCAAGCATACTTGGCACTACTGCTAAATCGCCAATCAGGATTTTTCAATATTATTTTTATTTCTTCTTTATCCCAACCACTTGCATCTTTTACCCACTTACGATATTTGGCTACTGCATCTTTTGTTGAGATTTCAGAATGCACAAAATAGTCAACTGACCTGAATGCTTTCTCTTGTTGCTCAGGATCAGTTATACCCCTGTACTGTTTCCAGTCAGGTTCTTTTGTTACATATACTGTTCTTTGTTTTCGTTTTGCCATCTTTTGTTTTTCACCAAAATATAGTGCTAGTTAGTATAACTTCAAAAAATTTTTATGTCAATTGGTAAATTTTGAACTAAAAGGAAGGTTTTTACAGTTTTTTGGCTGTTAAACCAATTGTTGCAGATGCTACACGATTTTCGCCATCAAATACTTTGCAGTCATAAAAAATATGATTTAATTTACGTCTGGTAAGTTTGGCTTCAAGTCTTAATCTTGTTCCAGGGAATACAGGAAATCTAAATTTACATTTGTCTACACTTGTTACAAAAGTGACATAGTCCTCATGTTTGAGTTCGCCTTGTTCCTTTCCTGCTAAATGAAGTGCATGGAGACCAGCACATTGATTCATACCTTCTATTATGTAAACACCGGGCCAAATTTTTACATGTGGGAAGTGTCCTTCTAATACTGGATGTGCATTATGTACCATATATGTTGCTTCAATTTCTTCATCGCTAATAATACGGTGTTCGTCAATTAATGCTATCGGATGTCTGTGTGGTAGTTCCATATATGCTATTTACTTTGCTATGGATTTATTTTGTTAAAAGTTTGGTTATGTACCAATTTATTTTTTGTATTTCTATATTGTTAATCTCATCAATAGTTTTTGGATTGTATTCATCAAAGTCTTCTCGTTTGATGCCATTCATTGTATAAGGCATGCCAAAAGATTTATTAAGCAAATTGTGTGTTAATTTTCCAAATTTTAAAAGTCTATTATTTAAGTTGCCTGAATATTTCATTGCATCTAGAAGTCCAACACCATTTCTGTTTTTGTATATAAACTCATTTGAAAAAATATCTTTAACTTGTTGAGGTATAGGTTGTCCATTCATGTAATGGTCTGTAGGCTCATACCCATAGTCTTTCCAATTCCTTTGAAACTCACTGTCTGTTCTTGCATCGTATCCTTCTGGTCTAATACCTAATGCTCTCATGTTAGTTCCTATCATTGGGTTTTGGTCTGATACTAAAAAGTTAGCCATTTCTTTTAAACTTTCTTTTGTGTCGCTTGGTAGTCCTGCAATAAAGCCACTAGCCATATCAACATCTTTCCAAACATCTGCTTTTAGTTCTCTCATATATTCGAACTGCAACATAGGATTCAAGCCTTTACCTATATCTTTTGCACTATCAGGATTTGTTGTTTCTACTCCAAACTGAACATGGACTATCCCAGCATCTGCAATCACTTGTGCTTGACTTGGTGTTTTGTTTCTATTTGCATACAATAAATCTAATCTAATATAACAAGCAAACTTTAATTTAAAAGGTAATGATTTAGACATCTCCATAAAGTCAACCATTTTTTGATGGTCATCATTAAATGTGTCATCAACAATCCAATAACATTCAACACCAAATTTTTCATAATTATGAATTAACTCTTGTTTAATTAAATCCATATCTCTTATTGCTTCACCTTTTTCTTTTCCGTTTAAAGCAAAAGAACAAAATTTACATTTAAAAATACAACCTCTACTAACTTCTATAGATAATACTTCGCCTGGATATACTAAGTCATCATCATGCCATTTCATTGTTGAATGTTTTACATCTTGTCTGCTTAATACATCTTCTTTGTATGGCATGCCTTCAAAATTTACAGGTAAATCTAAAGGATCTCCACCTTTTAGTTCGTTTAAAATTTCAGGTGCTGTTTCTTCTCCGTATCCTATATTAACAATGTCTACGTTTCTATATTTAGAACCTCTATTTGTAAATGCTCCACCCTTAATAAATTTAACATTAGAATTTTTTTGTTTTACATAATCAACAAACAAATCGTCTATCTCTTCACCGTGCGGTAGAAAGCCTTGATAAAAATCTTCTTTAAAAGCATTTTCATCTATGTAATGTTTATTTTTGATTTCAGCACCATAAAACGGATCTAGATTCCAACTAGACGGCTTAATGTTCATTCTATTTGGAATTTTAAGTAGGAAAGTGTTACTAATACCAACTGCTAAAGTATTGTCTCCTATATATTTGTCTACAATAAGTCTTAATGTTGCTATGTCCAATTGTGTAACAAAGTCAACTACTTGAACTGTAAATCCACTTTCTCTACATTCGTGGGCAAGTTTATAGGCACCTAATGCTCTATTGCCTACAAAAGAAAATTTATCAAACCAACCACGTTGCCATAAATGTTGATTCATTTTAACAGGATCATCTTTTATGTCTTTAAAATGTGAAGAAAGACTTGCCCTGTTATCTAATAGGTATGTGCCATAACCTGCGTGTTCATGCATACCCCAAAAAACGTTATCTGTAAATATAACGAATTCAACAGGAGTATGTTCCACTTCAATAAATCTGTGGGGGTTAATGATACCTTTCATAATGTAGTATTTATTAATTTGGTCCGCCCGGCAGGACTCGAACCTGCAACCTACGGTTTAGAAGACCGTTGTTCTATCCAGTTGAACTACGGGCGGTAAATTTTAATCTACAAATGCCCTTTCTAGAACAAAGTCTCCTGGTTCACCCAAGTTTCCTTCTTGGAAACCTAAGTTTTCAAAATAGTCCCTGCACTCATAATTCATGTCTGGACCTCCACACACCATAACTCTGTCAGTTTCTTTGTTAAAGCCACCGTTAGTAAAGTTATCAATGTGTTCCCAAAAACGACCTTTACGCACATAATCTTCCTGTGTGCAAGTGTCGTAATATGTTAAAGGAAATGTATTGCACATTTCTTGTATAACATCTGTGTAAGTGTGTTCTGCATGTGTTCTTGTGGTATGACAAAGTATAACACTTTTAAACTTTTCGTATGTTGCTGGGTCTCTTATAATACTCATAAAAGGTGCTATACCTGTTCCTGTTGACAGCAAATATAAATTATCTGCTTGAGTTACGTTATCAATCGTTAAAGTGCCTGTACACTTAGGGTTTACTAAAACTTCGTCTCCAACTTTTAAATGCTGTAAACGACTTGTAAGAGGTCCGTCTGGTACCTTTATGCTTAAGAACTCTAACTCATCTTCATAGTTTGCACTAGCAATACTGTATGCTCTTAATAAAGGTTTGTCATTTACCTTTAATCCAATCATAGCAAACTCTCCGTTTGCAAAACGAAAAGATTGATTTCTTGTGGTTTTAAAACTGAATGTTTTATCTGTCCAGTGATGAACCCATGTAACTGTTTCTATGTTCAATGTTTAGTCGCCTTAAATGATTCAATCATAGCATTTCGAACTTCTGGATCTTTAAGTTTTTCTATAAACTCTTTGTTTATTTCAAAAGTTATACCTTTTTCCATCTGCGATAACAAACTTAAATCATCAACGCCTAGCATAACACACACTTCTTCAAATGTCAATAAGTTTAAGCCTTTTTCTTTTGCTTCTAATAACAATTCGAAGATTGCATCTGTTATTAAATCTTCTAAATCTTTATACTTCTCAGTCATTTCTCACCACATGGTGGAGCGGACAGGGGTCGAACCTGCGACCTTCTGGATGCAAACCAGACGCTCTCCCAACTGAGCTACCGCCCCTAGTGTTCATATTTACCAGAAAAATCTGGCGGAGAGGGAGAGATTCGAACTCTCGGTACAGTTACCCGTACTCTTCCTTAGCAGGGAAGTGCTTTAAGCCACTCAGCCACCTCTCCAATTTATTGTATTATACTTTATTTAAAGGGAATGTCAAGTCTAATTGTAAGACCTAATTTAGATTCACAGGTCATTTTGCCTGTTGCATGTATGCTTTTAGCATCGAACTTTAACAAACTTCCAGGTTTAAATGGATATGCAGTACCACTTAAACTAAACCATGCTTCTTTGGGTTGATGGCTTAAATGCTCATAAAGATTTTCATCTATATCTTTTTCAGTTGCATTTAAAATATCATAATCACATGGTCTGCCTAATAATTCTTTGTTTGCTTGAAATCTTGCTGATTTGTTATTAAAAGTCCATGTATTGCCACTACTATTCCAGTACTGGTCAAATATTACTAAGTGTGGTTTTGAATCATCTGCTACTTCAAGTGGCATAACAATATTTGTTATTTCTTTATCATGATAGTCTGTGTGAGGATATAAAGGTTCTGTGTGTTTGTAAAAATGTGCTGTTGTAATATTTTCAACAGCCACATCTATTAAATTAGCAATAAACTCAAGATGCTCTGGCAATCTTATACTAATCATATTATTAGGAAGTTTTGCTTTGCTAAAAGGTTCTTTATAAAAGATACTTTTTAAATATTCTATACTGTCTTTGTCTATTGCGTTTTCTAAGTACACAGGTTCTAGTGTTGTCATGCATATATTTATAATCACTACCTGTTGCCCGAATATCCAAAAGTGATAAATACTACATTATGCCAAGATTACAACTGTGGAACAAGTTCAAAAAGAATGACTATGACTTCATAGACAGAATAACTGCCGAATTTATTAATGCAGGTGGTACAGGTGTTTTTGTTCACAAATACATTGGGACATATCAAGATGATACCACTGCTAGTATAGGGTCAGATGAACTTTATATACAAGATGTGCTGTTTTTAGAAAACAGAGATAGAAAGTATGATACTGATATTTACGAATTAAGAGGTTCATATACACCTGCAGATCCAGATTTTGATTTAACACAATTTGGTTTATTTGTAAACAATGATAATATTTTTATGACTTTCCACATGAATACATGTGCAAGTTTACTTGGCAGACGTTTAATGGCAGGTGATGTTGTTGAATTGCCACATCTAAGAGATGATTTATTATTAGGTGGTGGTGATGCTGTAAACAGATTCTTTGTTGTAAGTGATTCAGGCAGACCAGCAGAAGGATATGATCCTAGATGGTGGCCTCACTTATGGAGAGTCAAACTTACAAACATTACTGATAGTCCAGAATACAGAGATATATTAGGAACAGGCGATACTGCTACTGACCTTAGAAATACATTAAGTACTTACAGTACTGAACTTGCTATTTCAGATAAGGTTATGGAACTTGCCAATGCTGATGTAAAATATGACACAGGTTACTTTGAAGGTGGACATTTATACATAGATGAAAACAGTCAAGATAAACCAGGTGTACATTTTTCAGGCGATGGTACTCCTCCAAATGGTATAAGTATTGTTGGCAGTGGTACAAGTTTCCCTGCAAGTTGTGAAAACGGAGATTATTTCTTGAGAACAGATTTTGAACCAAACAGATTATTTAAAAAGAACGGATCTAGATGGAGTAAAGTAAGTGACGATACCACTAGAAAATGGTCAGCCGCAAACAAACTGCTTACAACATTTGTTAATAATAGTAACATTACCACAAACAGTGATGGTACTACACAGGCAGAAAAAACTAATTTAAGTAAAGCGGTAAAACCAAAGGCAGATTAATATGAGTAGCAATATGGATTACTGGTATGATGCTCAAATACGAAGATATTTGACACAGTTCATGCGAATTTTTAGTGGCTTTAAAGTTAATGAAGGTGTGCGTGATGGCGCAACATACTTTAATAGAGTGCCTGTAAGATATGCAGATATGCAAAGAATGGTGGCTCACATACTAAAGAAAGGTAGTGAGAATATGGTAAACAGTACACCGTTTATTGCATGTAGTATTGGAAGTTTGCTTATTGCTAGAGACAGAGTACATGAGCCTATGCTAGTTGATAAATTACAAATTGCTGAAAGACAATTTGATTCTAGTGCTAATGCATACTCATCAAGCGGTAATGCAAGTACAAGACCAGGTAACTTATACAGTACGGATAGATATATGCCTGTGCCATATAATTTAACTATGCAAGTTGATATATGGAGTGGTAATACAGACCAAAAATTACAACTATTAGAACAAATTTTAATCTTGTTTAATCCAAGTATTCAGTTACAACAAAACACTAACCCATTAGATTGGACTAGTGTATTTGAAGTTGAACTTACTGATATGCAATGGAGTAACAGAAGTATTCCTGCTGGTGTTGATGAAACTATAGATGTTTCTACATTAACATTTACTTTGCCTATTTGGTTAAGTCCTCCAGCAAAAGTTAAAAGACAAAAAATTATTAATAATATTGTAAACAACATTTATGATACTAGTAGTATTAGTAATTTAGGATATGATGAAGACATATATGACTTCTTTAGAACATTAGATGATGAATTTGAATTACACACAATTATTCCTAATAACTATGAAGTTAAAATAGAAGGCACAGATGCACAACTTTTAAAAGATGGATCTAGTTTAGCAAATTGGAATGACCTATTAGAAATATTGTCACCACAAGGAAGCCAAGGTAGTCTAGCAAATTCAAGTGTGTCTATTGCAGATATTCCTTTAACAACAGGAAGTACATTACAACTTAATATATCAAACGATGTTGATGCTTCAACTAATTTAATCTCAGGATATGTAACTAGAAATAGTTTAGATCCTTCTAAATTAGTTTTTACATTAGATGCTGATACATTGCCTAGCACTACATTAACAGACGTGACAAGAATTGTTGATGCTAGTGTAAACTATCCAGGAGATGGAACATTAGATGCGGCGGCAGTAGGACAACGATATTTGCTTACAGGTGAAATACAAGGAAACCAATGGGGCATAACTGCTGATGCAAACGACATTATAGAATATAGCGGTAGTGCATGGAGTAAAGTTTTTGATGCCAGCACAATTACAGCAGTTCACTATGTTAAGAATTTATACACAAACAAACAGTTCAAATGGGAAAACAATATATGGACAAGCACTTACGAAGGTCAGTACAATCCAGGGTTTTGGAGACTCAACATATAAGTATTTTAGATAAAATAAATCCTTTAACAAATCTAAGAAAGCACAAAGGCGTTACCGGTGCAGGTGTATTATTTTTAGCACTAGACACAGGCAGATGCTTATTCCAATTAAGAAACAGTGATAAACGTCATAAAAACACTTGGGGTTTTTGGGGAGGCATGTTAGAAGGTAACGAAACTCCATATGAATGTATTCAACGTGAACTAGATGAAGAAATAGGTTTTGTACCAGAACTTAAAAAATTAAATCCAATAGACACATACCAAAGTAAAGATAAAAACTTTATGTATTACAGTTTTGTGTATGTAATAGACAAAGAATTTATTCCAAAACTTAACGGAGAAACTTGTGGTTATGCTTGGGTAGACATAGGCAAGTGGCCCAAACCATTGCATGACGGAGCAAGAAGCACATTAGGAAGAAATAAAGGTGTAGGTAAACTGCACACTATTTTACAAATCAATTCTAAATAAATACTAGCATGTCAAAAGATATTATAAATTTTGATGCTATTCGTTTGACGACTGAACTAAACAAATATCAGCGACATAAGGAAATACCTAATAGTTTTTTAGACGGCACATTCACAATACTAGATGTAAAAGAAATTTTACCCACACTAAACAGAAAACACCAAATTATTGCTAACAAACTTATTAAACAATATGACGTAGATGTCAAACAAAGTAAAGATGGTTTACTTAAAGTTTTCTTAAACGAATACAGGTCATTCTTAAACAACCAACAAACAAGAAATGAACGTTGGGTGTTTCCTAACGTCATGAAAAAATATCGTTACAATATTAATCCTGTTAGAGCATTAACATATGATGTTAGAGAAATGGCTTACTCATTTAATCCAGATAATGACCATCATATTTGGCTACAAGAATTAGTAACAGATCCAAATTTCTATCACAGAATAATTCAAGACATAATTAAAGATAGAAAAAAAGTTGATAAAATTATTAACTATTATGTTCCTTTATTTAATACTGCTAATATTAATTTTGAAGAGCCACTAGAAATGAAACATCTAAGGACTTTAAGAACAGATTTATTAGAGTATGCAAACTTGTTTACACAATTCAGAAAATACTACCCAGAGTAAAAGTTATAAACAAATAACTTGAATATAACTTTTTTGTATATAAATATCTTTCATGACACAACCAAAACATGTAAAAGAATATTACAACAATATAACATATCCTGAATATACCGAAGAAGATAAAAAACGTGGTATGAACAATAAAGACTTAGATTTCATGACTGACGGAAACAACGGCATGTACTATTCTGTTTTCCTTCCATCGTTAATGGCAATTGGTATGGGTATTCTTCCTTTTATAGTGATGTTTATATTTTTTGAAAAGCCAGAGTTTTTAAAACCGTAATTACTTGTAAAGTAATCTTTTAGCAGATTCGCCGTTTATTAATGGTGCATATATTTTAATTGGATCTTCTTTTCCTTTAACAGTTACCGAGCCTAAGTTTTCATAAACTTGTCCAGTATCTCTAAAACTGTTTAAAGTAAATTCACTATACAATATAGGAGTGTCTTGTTTTCTAGTTTCTGCTTCTAATCTAGCCGCTAAATTTACAGCATCGCCTATAACACTATAATCTAATCTACTTTCACTGCCCATATTACCAACAATGCATGTGCCTGTGTTTATTCCTGTGCCAAATTTTACTCTAGGTAGTCCTAGTTTTTCCATTTCTTTTTCTAGTTCATCACCTAACAATTCAATTTCTATTGCACTTTTAAGAGCCATGTCAGCATGATTATCACAAGGTATTGGAGCATTCCAAAATGCCATTATACAGTCGCCCATATACTTGTCGATTGTTCCACCATTGGCAAGTATAATTTTTGTCATTCTATCTAAGAAACTGTTAATTAATTCTACTAGTCCTTCGGGGTCATCTTGCTTCATGAACTTTTCTGATATAGGTGTAAAGCCTACAATGTCTGCAAATAGGAAACTCATTTCTCTTCTTTCGCCACCTAACTTCATTAAACTTGGATCTTTTACTAACATATCAACATAGTCTGGTGATATGTACTTGCTAAATTGTCCTTTTATTTGCTGTCTTAGTCTATATTGCTTGTAAAAATTGTTAAATGCACTATGAGTAAACACCAAAAATCCACTCAAAACTGGAAAAGTTGCATCAATTAACATCAATTTATTGGTGTAAAACCACACACTTGCATAGGCTTCTGTACCCAAAATCAGCATGGAAATTGGTGCTGTCCACACTAAAGGTAACTTATAAACAGCAAAACCTATCAAAACCATGCCCATAAAAGCAACTAGAAGCTCTATAAAGGGCGATAATTCATTTCGTGTTATGTTACTACCATCTACAAAGTTTTGTAGCATATGGCCCTGTATTTGCTGTGGATACATATTGCCTTTTGGAGTAGGAACAGGATTTTGTATGCCTTCTGCACTAACTCCTACTATAACAAATTTACCTTTTAGGTCTGGTAGGCTGTTTATGTCCACATATTCTACTTCTTCAAATGTATTATTAAATCTTATAAATGCTGTTCCATCAGTTTGTGTAACAATAGGTTCAAAAGGTGGAACTGCAAATTCTTGTATTCCTAGTTCAGATGTTTTTAACATATAACTTGGCTTTTGTGTATATGTTCTAAGAAGTTCAATAGCAAGACTTGGGTAAATTTTACCCTCAACTCCTATTGCTAATGGATAAGTTCTTGTGACTAAATCAGGTTGTGGTGCTGATGCAAGTACACCTATGCCTTCTGCATGTTCTTCAAGTGTCGGAATGTTTGTTACTAGGTTGGGCCAACTTAATAGGAAGTCCTGTGCTGGTAAAGGGCCTATCGTCCCTGTGCCAATGTGCGGACCTGTACTCCTTACTCCTTTGGTACTTGGGGTCTGGGATAAAATCACTCCGTTCCCTTTTATCCAACTCGCTAGGACTTCGTCCCCTCCGAAACGATCCGCCTCCGGAAACATCACGGTCAATCCAATCATACCACCATTGTTCTGTCTGATATCGTGGATTAGTTGTGCAAAATTCTGTCTGGGCCATGGCCATTGTCCCCATTGTTGTAAACTTTTTTCACCTATGTTTATTATTACAACTTCATCACTTTGTTTTACTTCATCTAAGTTTTGTAATGCATCAAAGGTTTGTAATCTTAAACTTTGTAGTGGCGTTGGGTCAAATATTTTTATTGTTGTTAGTAAACATATTGTTACCACAACTGCCCATCCACTGTAAAACCATTTCATGTATGTATTTATTTGCTAAGAGTCTAGTCTTGAGTTATTGTGATTGAACAACCACCAGCAGTTTGACATGTTTGATTGAGATTATAAGTTTGTGCTGTACCACTATTTTGTGTTAAATTTAATGTAGTTGGTTGTGTTCCATATAAAGTTATAGTGGCATTGTGAGCACCATTACCTTTCTGTACTCCGCTTATTTGACTGCCATCTTGATAACTTTTATAGTTTACAGTTTTATTTCCGTCATTAATTTGTTTCCACCATATATCATTGTTATCAGCATATATCCATATATTTGCAGTATGACTACCTGGTGTATTAGTATTACCATTTGTTTGATATCCTGCAATAACATTATTGTCTCCATGATAGTCTAAAATAACTTTGTGACCGCCATGTTCAGCACCATCACCTTCATTAAATGTTGTGTCATTGATATTGTTAAGTCCAACACCTTGACCCCATCTCATAAGATTGTTGTCTCCCCAAACGTGAAAACCTGCTTCTGAATATACACAATTATTATCTTCTGTACATTTTTGTTTTATGTAAATGTCATTGTCAACACCATCTACGTCACCACAAAATGTTGCGTTTGGACAATTCACTTTACCCCATGTGCTAGTAAATCCAGCAAAATTCTTTTGTCCTTCTTGTGAAATTTTAACTAAATTACCATCACCTGACACGGAAAATTCTACATCATTGTCTTCACCTAACTGCCCAATCCACATTGTTAAATTATCAACATTACCATATGTTAATCCTAAATCTAAATCAATGTGTTGTCCTTTACCATCTTGTAAAATAGTTAATTCTAAGTTGTCACCTACTTGGTCAATATGAACGTGATTGTGTTCTTCTCCTCCCCAAGCATCGTTGGCAATTAGTAGGCCCATACCTAAAAGTAAACCGCCTATTAACCAGTTACCAATCCTATTATTTAATTTTGACTCTTTCATTAATCTACCTGTATAATTGTAATAAATGTACCTTCGCAATCATTTAAACATATTGTGGCATCTTTTAAATTACTATCTTCTACAAATATTTGGGCACTATTACCTGAATTAATTCTAACACTTACTGTATTTGTTACCTGTCTAAAAAAGAATAATTTACCATCTTCTAAGACTGTGTTAAATTGTGTTTCAGGGTCAAACCCTATTGCAGTACCTGTAATTTTATCTGCGGCTAATCTACCTTCAGATTCGCTACCACTTTCTGCTTTATCTTCTCCTACACTTACTTCTTCTATTTCTTCAAGTAAGTCTTGTAAAAAATCAACATCTAGAAAATTTATATCTAGTGTTGTAAATTCTAAATCTTCTGTTGTGTCTGCTAACACATCTGCTTCAATGGCATTAGCATCTAATCCATCAAAGTCTAAAAGTCCAGCATCACCTTTTGCTTCTTCTTGTTGTTCCTCAACTGCTTCTTTAATTTCAGTTGGTTCACTTACAATAAACATGTTATCAATCATGTCTAAATTCAAGTCCGCAAGTAAAACAGGATTTGTTGGAGCCTGTTCTAATGTACTAACCATAACAGCCTGAAAGGCTTCAGTTAATACTTGTTGACCACCATCATTTGTAATTGTTATACTACCTGACGGTCTGCAACCTTCTTCTAACTTTACTGTATCTGTACAGCCTGAGTCTGGTAATAATATTACTAGACTTCTTCCTAACTCATCAACAGTAGTTGTAAAGTCAGTACCCCTGATACCAATTGTGGCTGTAGGAGTTTGTACGACTATATTTTCCTTAGGTACCAATCCTAATCCACCAGTGGCAAAACGTGCCGTTCCTTGCACAAAATCTAATGCCATCCTGCTTTTACTTGGATCAGGATCGTACACATATTCATTAATAACCATATATGTGTGTTCAGTTAAACTTACCTGTGTATCATCGACAAATTTTAATTTTAAACGACCATTAATCGTTTCAACTTCGTCCATGCTCTGTATGTCTGTGTCTAGTTCTGCAATCAATTTTTCACCAGACGTTCTATTAATACTACCGGGTGAGCCAACTTGCTCAAATACTCCGCCGATACTTTCAATGGCACCGGCGGAAATACTATATGTTGCACTAAACAACAAAAATGCATATAAACAAACTTTAGTCAGTCTGTCTAATTGAAACTGAAGCATTTTCACTGTCTAAATCAACGTCTATTTTACCAGTACAGGCAGGAGTACACGATGCCGCATTACTTTGTAGGAATTGGAAATCACCATCTGAACCTACTAAAACAAATTTTAAGTAATGGTTAGAGTTACCTGTTTGGTTAGATGTGATAGCATTATCATCACCTGTGATATTCATTTCCCAAGTTGCGGAACCGGCGTCAACTTTTATACCACTTTGTGAAAAAGCGGATGTATTGTTCCAGTCAGAACCAGGAGTACCACTCCATGCTTTTGAGTTGGAAACAGCACTTCTAAAGTCGTTCCTGTCACCTAGTATTGTCAAATCCATATTAAGGTTGTCTGCGGCATAGTTACCACCAATATCTACATCAAAAATGTTAGTATCACCTTGAACATTCCAAAGCATATCAACATTATCTGCACTACCAGTTGCACCTATGTTTAAATCTAATGAATTAGAATCTCCTAAAAAGTAGAAATCCCATACTGTTGATCCAGAACCGTCTCCAGTCCATGCACCAAATATTTCATTAGCATCACCGTCTTGAATGATATCAATAATCAAGTTAGATCCTGTAATAACTAAATCGCTACCATCAGAAGCATCACCTGATATTTTGTTACCAGCACCAGCCTGTAATATGGTCAAAGTTAAATTGTCCCCTTGTTGGTCTAATAAAACTTCGTTGTCGTCAGCACCTAAGGCAGGAGCAAATAATCCTACTGTTAGGCCCATAACTGCGAAGACATTGATTGCAAAATTCTTAAACAAATTTTTAGTCTTCATCCTTATCTCCATTATTCTTTAGGAGCATTTTCTCCCAAAGTTTCTTATCGGCTTTAAGATCCTTTTCGTCAATGTCAACTTGCATCCATGTTGCGTTTTCACCTTCAACTAATTCTTGAACGTCCCAACCCTCAGGATATACAATTTTCCAATAACCTCTCTCATCGCCTTGTTGTATTAATGCCAATACTGCGGCTTCAATAGCCGAACGTACTGCCCATGTAACACTTTCGTTCTCTGTCATACCACTTTCTAACTCTAGAAGTTTTGTGTCCATATCTAAAAATCTAAACACATCGCCTCCAATACCTGTACTCAAAATGGTTTTGTATGTCTGTACGTTGAGTAACACTTCGCCAGTGAGTGTGCTTACGGCTCTCAGTGATACAACAACACTATCTCTTCGATATTGGTTTGTTGTCCCAATACCTAGATATCTTGCACCATTACCTCCAGTTTCAACATTAGTGTCGTATCCAATGATACCACCTTCTAATATCATACCTGCAAACAATAGTGGTTGGACTCCTTCTGCTGGTTTTTCTTCAGTGGCAAACTGTTCACGAGTACTTCGAACAATTTGTCTTTCCCTCACAAGGTTGTCTAGTCCTAAACCTCTTTCTACAACTCTAAACCACGTGCCTTTAGGATCATCCTTGGCACCTGCGGCTTTTAATGAGTCAATTAATAAATCTTTTGCACCCTGCGTAACTGCGGTGCTGAAACTTGCAACTCCGTCTGAACTCACTCTTTGTCCAGTTAAGTCATCAAATTTATAAACTGCAACCACTGGCATAACTTCTGCCGGTGGCAAATTTCTTAGTTTCTTATATGTTGGTAATTCTACGAATTTAGGCTCTTCGATACATTCCAATAATGATGTATTGCAGACTTTGTCGCCAGGTATGGAAATGCTGGCGCATCCGCTAATTAGCAAAGCAAATAATACTGCTATTATTCCATTTTTCAACTTTTACCCGCCTAATGTTCCAATTCCGATAGGTATTTCTATTTCTGTTACTGTTCCATCTGCGTCTATAATAGTTAATTGAATATACTCAATTCCATCTATTGTAATTACCTGGTATGAGACGTTACTGTCTTCAATAGTAAATGCACCTTCGGTAGAATTGGTACAAGTTGGTACTTCTGCAGGATTACAAAACATACTATCTACTAATCCTTTAGAAATCTGACTGTAAATTCTGCTTTCCAAATTTCTAATAAACTTATTAATAGTGCTGTTTGATTCTGCTCTTTCAGCCGCTCTTAAAGCCGCTTCTATATCATCTCTAATTTTATCTTTTCTGCTCTTTTCTTGATTTTCAATTGTCAAATAATGAGCACCGGTTCCTATTCCACTAAAACTTGGGTTCTTAAACTTATGTGTTAGTTTGTCAGCGAAAACCGTTTGTGATGCAAAAAATGCCAACATTACGCCAATTCCTAAAATTCTTCCTGTAATTTTATTCATTTTTTCTTTTTTATAGCCTCTTCTTTTTCAGCAAGGGCCTCCTTTTCCTCCGCGTCTTGGAGGACTTCTTGTCGTGCTCTATATTCTAGCACAACATCTACTTTTTGTTGCAAACGAATCAAGTCTTGATCCAACATTCTTGTTTGGTCTATGACTCTTATAAGAGCCATATGCATTTTGCCTAATGCAGGTTTTATTTCTGTGTTAATGTATTTCCATACATAAAAAATGAAATATCCTAACCCTACACAGGCTACAACTGGAAAGCCATATTGGGAAACTAATGCCGCAACGTCCATTAATCTCTCCTAACGTCGAGTTTACCATCCTCAATAAAGTTTTCCGCTCTGGCAACTCGTTCTATATCAGGTCTTAATTCCAACGCACTACTGACTAACATATCGATTTTAATCATCTCGTTACTCATAGTTCTTGCTCTATTTTCTAAGGATTCGCAAAACTTTGTCAAAGTTTGTACCTGACCGACGACGCCAGCCATTAGTTGTTTAATAATAATAAAGATAAATGCTCCCATTACCAATGCTCCGGCAATAGGGAATCCTACCTCTGCTATTAATTGAAATACTTCGTTCATCTGCACACTCTGTCTTTTTATCTTTCATTTGTAGTGTGTACTTTTTGTGTTACTTCCTACAAATAGGATCTACAGTCCTACGCAGTTATTTATCACTTTTCTTGGCAAAGATTTTGATATAGACTAATCTATTTGATAAATAAATGCTGTAACATGATTGTAACATAACGTTGCAGAACATTTTTGTAGACCCCAATAGGGCTGATACAATAACAACGTATATGGGAAAATCGGTTACTTCAATCGGAGAAAAAAATGGCGAAATCCTTAGGAATAGTAGCCAATGCAACTCAACGTTTTGCTTTGGACTACTTTAAAAAATTTGATACGATGATGAAAGCCGGCTCTATAGATAGAGTTATTGCTGAATCATTTTAGCAGTCAAAAAAAAGCACCCGGAAGGGTGCTTTTTTAAATTTGTTTTTATTACATCATATTTACTAATACTTCAATAACACCTTCGCCACTGTCTATCTCACCAATTGCTTTACCAATTATTCTTCCTGGACCTGCGTTATTGTCTGCTTTAGCATGACCTTTAACACTAGAAGCAACCATTAAGTCACCCTTAGCAACTGGACCAACTACTTTACAAGGAACCCTTCCTGTTAAAGCAACATATTGTCCTTCTGCGTCTGCGTTCATCATGTATGCTGGATCTGTACTAACAACTCCTGCGACTCTGTGGTCTAATTCTTCTTCACATGCTGTAACTTCTGCTTCGCCGCCAAATACAAGAACTGTACCTGCTTCGTATTCTGCATCACTTTCGTATTTCTCAGCCAAATCCGCATATCTTGCCGCTGTTGCTGTACCTACAAAGAATGAAGCATGTACGTTAGCACTTGTTGTAACATTACCTGTCATGTTTACCATTGAACCAGTGTATGCTGTTATTCTTGCATCTGCTCTACCATTTGTGTAATATAAGTTACTTGAACCTTCTGATAAGTTATCAGTGTCAAATGCACCCATATTTACAGCAACGTCATCAGCATTTACAGTAATACCTGTACCTGCTCCAATGTTTAATGTAACTGCACCTGAAGTGCCGCCACCTGTTAAACCTGATCCTGCTGTAACACCTTCAATGTCACCTGCGTCATTTGTGAAACTAATTACACCAGTTGAACTGTTATAACTTAGGTCTCCACTGGCACTAATTGCCGCTCTTGCTCTTGCAGTTGTGTGGAATAAGTTTGTTGATCCTTCAGTAATATCATCTGAATCTCCACTTAGTTCACTAAGTGCATCTGCTGTGTCAACTTGTGCATCAACGTATGCTTTTACTGATTGCTGTGAAGGAACATGAGTTGCACTATTAGATGCCATATTATCTTCATCTTTAATAGCCGCTTGTACTCTTGCATCTGCTCTAGCATTTGTGTAGTATAAGTTACTTCCTTCTGAAAGGTCACCTGTATCTGCCGCCGCTAGTTTTGTATCAAATCTACCATCTGCTCTTGCGTTAGTAAAGTAAAGTGCATCGCCTTCATCTATATCAGTTGTTGTTAGTGCTTCTGAAATAACTATTGTGCCTGCACCGTCATTATAAGTTACACTTAAATTACCTGTAGCAGACATAATAGCACCAACTCTATCGTCTACTCTTTCGTTTGTAAAGTATAAGTTACTTGAACCTTCTGTAATTTCGTCTGTATTGTCTTTTGTTGCAAGTTGAGCCGCCACAAAAGCCTTAACTGATTGCTGTGATGGTACATGTGTAGCACTATCACTTGTCATATCATCTTCGTCTTTAATTGCGTTTGCAATTCTGGCATCTGCTCTTGCGTTAGTAAAGTAAAGGTTAGTTGAACCTTCTGCTAAATCATCTGTATCAGTTGCTAGTGGATAATATGTTGATCCATCGTTTGTGAATTGCCATACATCTGAAGTTTCGTTCCATTGTAAAAATACATCTGAACTACTTCCTCTGTTTACTTGTAAACCTGCATTCTCACTTGGAGTACCACTGGCATCTCTGTTCAATTCAATAATATTGTCTGCCAAACTTGCTGTTGTTGTATTAATAATGGTTTGTGTACCATTAACTGTTAAATTTCCTGTAACGACAACGTCATTACTAAATGTTTTATCTCCGCCAACAGTTTGTGCTCCTGAAGTTACAACAACTGTACTGTCTACAGAAAGTGCTCCACTTGATGCACTTAAACCAGTACCAGCAAATGCTGTTGCCAAGTCTGCTATGCTTTCTTTTTTGGAACTGTTGTCACTAGCATCAATAATTGCTATGCTGTCTGCACTTACATCTACTGTCGCGGCTGATAATTCGTTAAGGTCTAGTGCTAATGAAACTGCACCACTTGAACCACCACCTGAAAGTCCATCGCCGGCTGTAACACTTTCTATGTCACCTGCGTCATTTGTAAATGATATTACACCAGTTGATGAATTATAACTTAAATCTCCACCGGCACTAATTGCCGCTCTGGCTCTTGCAGTTGTGTGGAATAAGTTTGTTGAGCCTTCTGTGATATCATCTGTATCACCACTTAATTCGCTTAATGCATCTTTTGTGGCTACTTGGGCATCAACGTATGCCTTTGATGCCGCATCTTGTGCCGCAACTGGATCTGTTACGTTGTTAATATGATTACTGTTCAAGTTGATGTTTGACCCCATTGTCAAACCACCTGTACCTGTTAATACTTGTCCACTATCTACTGTAATACCTGATTGTAAATTAATTACACCAGTACCACTTGCGTTTAATTCTATGTCACCTGAACCTGAAGTAACAATTCCTACGTTTTGGTTTGCGTTTGCACTAAATTGGATAGTACCTGAACTGTCACTTAATACTTGTTGTCCATTAACGTATAATGATCCTGGACCAATATATACGTCTTTCCATACACTTGTTGCACTACCTAGTGAATGTGTATTGTTAGCCGCTGGTTCTAAGTTTGCTCCGAAACCTGTTCCACCTGCTGTTTTATCAAAAAATGCATCGTTTACTGCTAAACTAACTGCACCTGAACTACCACCGCCGGATAAACCATTACCTGCTGTAACGGCACTAATGTCACCTGTTTCTGAAATGCTTAATTGTCCTGAACTTGCTGATAAACCTGATCCTGCTATTGCACTTACAAAGTCTGCAATAGACTCTTTCTTACTTGAATTATCTCCTGCATCGATAATTGCTATGCTGTCTGCATCTACGGCTACTGTTGCCGCTGTTAATTCGTTTAAGTCTAAGGCTAAACTAACTGCTCCAGAAGTACCTCCGCCGGATAGTCCATCACCTGCTGTTACACCTGTAATGTCTCCTGCTTCTAATTCTGAAAATTTCGCTAGCCTGTGTCCACCTGCTGTTGAACCATCGTGGACTCTTATGGTATCTAAATCTGTATCAACGGTAATCTCACCTACTAGTCCTGTGAATGAACTGTGTTGGCTAGTTGTACCTCTTCTCCATTGGATTGCTGTTGCCATTGTTGTCTCTTCCTATATAGTTTGTCTACATTTATTGTAGTCTATACTCACGTCTGAGCATAGTCAAAAGGATTACCTTTTATATAAGAGTATTTATCTAGATTTACTTAATTAAGGCTTCTACAACACCGGAACTGGTTGTTAGGTTTTCGCTTATTGCTACACCTATTGCACTTGCACCAGCATGGTATCCATTGAATGGAGCCGCTTGAGCATGTCCTGGAGTATTACTTGCAATCAGTACATCACCTTTTCTAACAGCACCTACAACTTTAACAGGAACACGACCTTTAAGTGCAACTGCTACTACATTGTCGCCTTCTAATGCTGAGTTCATTAAGTGTGCTGGTTCTGTACTAACAACACCTGCTATTGCTGGACTGTTTTGTTTTGTTACTTCTGTAACTTCAGCACTTCCGCCTATAACAAGAACTGTACCAGGCTCATAAGGTTTGTCTGCCAAATAGTTCTCAGCCAAGTCAGCATATTGAGCCGATGTTGCTGTTGCTGTTATAACATTTGCCGCAAAGTTACCTGAGCCATCTCTAACTACGGCTCTGTTTGCAAAGTTACCAGTTGTAAATATTGTTGTGTCTGATAAGTCAACTGCTACATCATCTGCGTTAGCAGTAATACCATCGCCACCTATAACATTTAGTGTAACTGCTCCTGAATTTCCACCACCTGTCATACCTGAACCAGCAGTAACACTTTCTATATCACCTGCATCGTTAGTGAAACTAATTACACCTGTTGAACTGTTATAACTTATGTCGCCACTTGCACTAAACAATCCACGTATTTGTGCATCGGATCTTTCTGTAAAGGATAATACACCTGTTCCACTATTATAAGAAAGGTCACCACTTGTACTAATTAATCCTCTAACATCTGAATTTGCAAGTTCTATATCGTTTGCATTTACAGTAATACCATATCCGCCTACTGCATTAAGAGTAACTGCACCTGAAGAACCACCTCCAGTTAAACCTGCTCCTGCAGTAACACTTTCTATATCACCTGCATCATTTGTAAAAGATATAACACCTGTTGAACTATTATAACTTAGGTCTCCACTTACACTAATTGCACTTCTGGCTCTAGCATTTGTGAAGTATTGATTTGTACCTTCTGCTAAATCGCTTGTGCTTGTTGGTACTGGGAAATATGTACTTCCATCATTTGTGAACTGCCATATATCTGAACCTTCATTGTATCTAAATAATACATTTGTAGATGTTCCTCTTTCAACTTCGATACCTGCGTTTTGTGATGGTGTACCTGATTCATTATTGTTAAGAATAATTATATTATCATCTACTGTTAAAGTTTCAGTATTTAAAATTGTTTGTGTTCCGTTTACAGTAATATTACCAGAGAATATTGCGTCATCACTAAATGTTTTACCACCTGCAATAGTTTGTGCGCCAGTTGTTCTTACAACTGTATTGTCTACATCAATAGTACCACTACTAAAGTCTATACCATCACCGCCTGAAATGTATGACTCTACTCTGGCATTTGTAAAGTATAAGTTATCGCCTTCTGTAATATCTGTTGTGGTTAATGCTTCGCTAACTGTGATAGTGTCTGCGGCATCATCATATGTTACACTAATGTTACCTGAACCAGACATAATTGAACCAATTTTATCTGCCGCTCTTTCATCTGTATAATATAAATTTGTGCCTTCTGCTAAATCACTTGTTGTTTTACTTGCTAATGATAGGTTACCTGCTGTAACTCCAAGTAATTCTGAATCAACGTATGCTTTAATACTTTGTTGAGTTGCGGCATGAGTCGCACTATCTGACGCCATGTTGTCTTCATCTTTGAAGTCTATTGCAATATCATTTGCATTAACTGTCATACCTGTACCAGCAACAACATTTAGTGTTACATCGCCTGATGTACCACCACCTGTTAGACCAGCACCTGAAACAACACCAGTTACATCACCTGTTAAGTCATTGTCAATTACAAATGTTCCTGCGGCATCATCATATGTTACAGTTATGTTTGAACCACCTGATACTAATACATTTACTCTATCATCTACTGCTTCAGCAAAGTCGCTAACCTGAGATGCTGTAATGTTTATTGAAGTGTTTGCCGCACCAGTTATTTGTCCTTGTGCGTTAATAGTTAATGCAGGAACTTTATTAGCATCGCCATATACACCTGCTGTAACACCTGTGTTAGTGATTGCTATGTCATTTGCGTTAGCAGTGATACCTGTTCCGCCAACTACATCTAAAGTAACGTCTCCTGAAGAACCGCCTCCAGTTAAACCTGCTCCTGCAGTTACACCTGTAACGTCACCTATATTATCTGCATCAATTGTGAGTGTGCCAGCCGCATCGTTATAAGTTGCGGTTATGTTTGCGCCTCCTACTATTAATGCACCTACTCTATCATCTACACGTTCGTCTGTGTAGAATAAATTTGTTCCTTCTGTAATATGATCCGATGTACTCGGAACACTAATTACACCTGTACCGCTGTTGTATCCTTGGCTTCCTGCACTTACACTAAACAGACCTCTAATGTCTGCGTTACTTGTTTCTATTACTGCTACATTGGCAGTTGTGTTAGCAATTCTGCTAACTGTAATTCCGTAATTACCTTTTAATCCTGCTGGGAAGAAAGTACTTCCTGCTTGAGTCATTAAGTTGGCATCTGATCCAACGTCTGCACTACCTAAATCGATTGTGTTTACTGTTGCGTCAACTAATGTTTTAACAACACCTGCTTCAACACCTTTAAATTGATTTGAAGCAACATCATAAAAAATTGTTCCGTTTGCGTGGAATGTATCACTTGCTTTATTACCTATTGTGATAGCACCATCAACTGTTAATCTTTCAATTAAGGCATCACCTGCCGAAGTTGATGTACTTGTTACAGTGAAAACATCTGCACCTGCATTAGAAGTAACAGTTTGTCCACTGATATATGTTGCAATATCTCCACCTACAAATAGTACTGAATCTTCAAATGTTACCCTACTTGCTCTAGGTTCTGCAATCGTAATTGTGTTTGCACTTACTAATGCGTTTACAGTTCCATTAAAACTGTCTGCATTTCTAGTTGATACATCACTGCTGTGAGCAAACATAAACAAGTTTGCACTTGCAATACCAAATCCTGAACCTGTACCACCAAAGAATGTTGGTGTGTCTGGAGTGCCTTTATGGAATACAGTTGTTACAGCCGAACTCCATAACTGTCCTGCACCTACGTTTGCATCTGGTAAGAAAGAAACATTACTAAAGAAGTTTACGTCACCTGAACCTAATCTTGAACCTTGCTGATTTGTGTGTACACTATCACCGGCTTCATTTGCTCTTCTACCTTGACTGAAACTGGTAGTACCTGTAAATGTGATGTTACCATCTCTCTTCTGGAAGTCTCCTGTTGGGTTAGGATCAGTAAAGTTGTTCAAAGAAGCATTTGCAGTTGTTGTTGTACCATTAAATGAACTAGGTACTGTAAAAGTATTGTTGTCTACTTTTGTTACTGTAAATGTTCCATGTGCATTTGAATCACCCATATTGCTAATGGTGACTGTGTCTCCATCAATTAATCTGTGACCAGTTGCTGTGACTGTTGATGTACTACCATTACCAACCATGTTGCCAGTAATTTTACCACTGACTTGTTGTTGTCCTTGAAGTAATACTGCAAATCCATCATCATCATATGTTTGAGTTTGCAAATAAATGTTTGCAAGTCCTTGATGTTGGAAAGATATAACTTGTGAATTTGAACTAGCATTACCACCTAATGATGATGAATTACTATCTACAACAGAACCGTTTGCTAATTTAACACGTGGTAAAATACTACCATCTGTTTCTATTGTGAATGTTTTATCTACTTTATTGTTATCTGTATAACTTTTTAAATTAGTATTAGCAGTTACAATATTGGCTTCCGCCGCGGCAACTGATGCCACTAAAGTATTTGCAACTGTTGTATTGTTGTTTAATGAATCTGTTATTTCTCTTAAAGTATCTAACTGCGATGGTGCACCGCCAATTAAATCTGTTAATTCTGTTTGCACATAAGCCGTTGTAGCAATCTTTGTACTATTATCATTTGCGGATTGTGTTTTTGCGACAGCATCTATTCCTGTCATATCAACATTACCTGAGAACACATAATCTGCAGTTAGTGTATCATTTCTATCTGTTGTAACAACATCGGCTGTTACATCTATAACACCATTTGCTTCTGTAACGTATGTGCCACTTGTAATATATGTGCTTATGTTTGCATTAAAGTCTGAAACTTGGTCAGATGTAATTACAATTTGAACTGTGTTAGCATCTGTTAATTGACCTTGTTGATTTACAACAAATGAACTTACCTTACTTGCATTACCACCATAAGCACCTGCTGTAACGGCTGTATCATCTATATCGATTGTTCCGCTTGTTTCTGTTAATCCTGTTCCGCCTGTTATATAAGAACTAATGGCGGCATTAAAGTCTGTAACTTGCGAGTGGGGTATAGCAATCATTACAGAGTTTGCATCTATTAATCTACCTTTTGAGTCTACATTGTATGTTGCAACTGCTGTGGCATTTCCTTGAGCACCAGCACTTACAGTAGTATCTACTAAATCTATTGTAATGTCTGAACCGTCATCTGTTCCTTGACTTGCAACAATAATGTTACTGTTGCTTAAACCTTGTGCTGATTTAACGTATGCACCTTGTGTATGATAATCTAATATTACTGCATTTGCATTTATGTTTGCCGCAAAACTGTCAGTAAAAGGACCTTCAAAACTTACACTACCTGTAAGGTCTCCGTCTAATGTTAAGTTTACATTGCCTGTGAATTTTTGTGCTGAAGTGGCAATACCTACAAAGTAAGGACCAGTAACATTTCCTGTTGTTGTTAATGTTCCTTCAATATTTGAGTTTGCATTTAATAAAATATTATTGGTATTTGTTGCATCACCAATAGTCAAGTTTGCACTATTATAACTTATTCTTGCGTTGCTTGTCTGTGAGTTTAATTGTAGATAAGAACTATCAACATCGCTGTCACTATTAATCACATAGCCGTCAGCATCATTAACTGTGACTGTGTCGTTTAAAAATGTAGTGGTACCATATCCTAGAATATTACCACGGACCGTTAAATTTCCTTGTATGTCAAGGTTTCCGTCTGGTCTGAAATTCGATTTGTTGTTTGTTGCCATCTATTATCTCACATTAGCATTGTATTAGTTGTATTTATCTTTTTGATGCAAAAGTCAAAAAAAAGCACCTCCCGAAGGAAGTGCTTTTTAAAGTTATTTGCGTTCGCAAATAAGAATTAAATTAATTCTTACTGGAATGCTACGTTTGACAATGTTATTGCGTCAACGTAGTCAGCCGCGTTACCCAATGAACTTGCAGTATTTGTAAGTTCGATGTAACCATATCTTGTCATAAATGACACGACAGGTTCAAATGTAGCAGGGTCCATAACTGGGCCTGTGCTCATTAGTGGGATATACGGACAGTAGAACGCAGGTGCGTCAGTTTCGCTTGAACCTTTGTATCCAACTAAAACTTTTGTTCCGTCAGCCGCATAACTGTCAACAAATACTTTGATAGATCCGTTAAGGACACCAGCAAGTTTTGTGTTAGTAGGTGCTTCGAAAGAACCTTCTGTTGTTCTAGCGAATGTTGAAGTTGATGCACTTTGTAATATTGTCAATGCTTCTGGAGAAACAACGATGTAGTTACCTGCACCTCTTCTTGTTCTAGCCGCGATTCTGTTCGCCGCTCTGTTAATTTCAATAGCCAATACCGCGTGTCTGTCACCAACGTATGTTTGTGTACCAGATACTGCGTTAAAGTCTAAAGTTGTACCAGAACCTGCAAGACTTCTTAGTGAACCGATAATTTCTTGGTCGATTTCAACTACGATTTCTTGTGCAAGTGCCTGCATAATTTCTGCTTCAACATCAAGACCATGCATAGATTCGGCATCTTGAGCTGACTCAAATGTCCATCTAGCACTTAAACGTCTTGTTTTTGCTTCAACAGTTTGCTTTAAGATTTGGATGCTTAGTTTCTTACCAGCAGTTCCTTCTGAAGCCGCTGTGGCGTCAGGTGAACCTGCGTAAGATGTAGCAATCTTAAATGGTGAAAGTGCTTCATCACCAGGATTAACTCCTGTTGCACTCTCGGCATACCTTGTTCTCAAAGTATGTATTTGTCCTACTGGACCAGTCATTGGCTGAACACCAACTAATTCGTTAGCAATAACTGAAGGCATAACCCTTCTAATTAAAGGTAACATTACTTTGTTTAATGTAGCAACGTTGCCAGCCTGAGTTGCACCACTAGATGCTGATTCTTGAAGATGTCTTTTAGTATTTTCAAGAACAACGTCTAATGAACTTTTTCTTGAACCGTTAAGTCCTTCTAAAAGTGCGTCCTTGGTTGCTGACCAATTGCTTTCAAATAATTCTGCCATTTCTTATCTCCTAATTTGAAAGTCCGGCTAATTTACGGATAGCATCAATTTCGACGATATCCTGTCCATCTTCAGTTGAAGGCTGAACATCTTTGTCACCAGTGTGTTCTGATGTCACTGATTCCGTTAATGGTTTACGATCCTCTTTAGGTGCTTCGCCGTCTAAAACACTTGGCAAGTATTTGTTAAATTGCTTTTCAAGGTTTTCTGTTTTAACACTTTCAAGAAGGTCAACCATAATTTCTTTTTTGCCTTTTGCTAAAGGTTTTAGCAATTCGTCAAGTTGTTCTTTACGAGCATACTTGTCTTCTGCTATTCTCAACTTGCTTTCTGTAAGTTTAGTTGCTTCTGCTTTTGCTTCTGCATCTGCTTTACTTTCTGCAAGTTCCCTTTTAACATCGGCGATTGTTTTTTCTAGTTCTTTAACATCTGAACTCTCGTTTAAGTAACTTGAACGATATTCATTTGCAAAAGATTCGAATATTCTTCGACCAAAGTCATTTTCTCTGGCGGCTGTGATGTCATCTTTAAACTGTTGTACGTTGTCAGACACAACTCTATTAACAACAGCCTCGACTTTGTCAGCGGCACGTTTAATGAAGTCTGCTTTAGATTCAGCAAGTTGTTTCTTACCTTCTCTAACCATTTTCACTTTTTGCTCAACTAATGCTGTTTTGTCCTCGTGGAATTCTTTAATTTCTCCAGCAAGTGACTCAACAACAAAGTTATCAAGTTTTTCTACGTGTGCTTGAACATTTGCACGTTCTCCACGTAACTCTTTAACTTCTTTAGCAAGTTGTTCAGCAATGAAACTTTCCAATTTCTTCGCATGTTCACTAACAGCTCTTTTGTAAGCAACTCTTTCTTCAGCGACTTTTTGTTTATCTTCAGCAAGTTCTTGCATTTCTGCTTCGATTCTTTCTTTGATAAACCCATCAACTGCTTCAACAATAAGACCTTTGTCATGCTCATATCTTTGAGCAAACTCTTCTCTTAATTCTGCTGTAAGTTCCTCACGGGCTTCGGATAGACGACTTTCCCAGGCCTCAACGATTTGACCTTGTGTTTCTTCGGTCAATTCGGTAGACTTGATTAGGTCTTCAAATTTTTCTGCCATAGTAGTCTCCTACCTCAATTTTAATTCATTGATAAAATCAATGATACTTTTATCCAGATGCTTTTTTGCACCTGAGGTTTTATCGTGTGTATAGTCTTTGGCAATATCATGTATCATGCTACCGCCTCTCATGTTAAACAAAGACTCATAAATGGTCTTTGGATAGGCATCTGGGGCCGAAGGTTGTGCAACAATATCTACAGTAACAATATCAAAATCAGACACACGACCTGATTCATTTACGTTACCACTTCCTCTACTGCTGACACCTAATTTTGCTCCTGCTTTTAATAATGCTCTTGCAATATTCCCCATTGGTGTGTCTATAACTTTTAATTTACCCATTCCGTTTGCGTCATTACACATCATTTCTGTTATGATATGACTCACACGGTCTAAGTTAATTTGAAGTTCTTCTGGATGGTCTAATTCGCCCATCACAGTTTCACCGTTGTTTAGTCTGGAAGTTACATTCTCAACGGCACGTTTAATCTCATCCTTTGGATATACTCGTCCATTTTGGTTCTTTACATCACCTTGAATGAATAATCCTTGCATGTATAAGTCTTTACCATCGTTAGATTCCATTAACTGGATCTGACTTTGTTCTGGACTCATGTATTCATATAACTTACGCACCGCTTCTCCTGTAAAATCTTAACTTCAAGCCTTACTTAATCTCGTCTGGATTATTTACTGCTTGAGGTTTTACGTTAAGATTGTCTGAACCGCCACTGTCTTTTGGTGAGTTAGGGTTACCTTTCTCACTTGCGTTTCCGTCTCCACCATCGTGGGTTTTAACAGGCTCGCCTTGTCCATGTGGGCTAGTTACACCTTTTTGACTGTTTTTTGCATTACCTGAATCAACATTATCAGCATCTTCGCCTTCATGTTTTAATTCTTTTCCGACGTTGTCAGATAATTTAGTTGCTTCTTCAACAACTTCATCATCTTCTTCAACTTCTTCGTCTAGGTCATACTCAACGGATTCTTCTTCCATTTCTGCGTCCATGTCCATGTCGTCTCCGCCCATGTCCATCATATCTGCGTCCATTTCCGCTTCTTCTCCGTCATCGCCTTCTTCGTCATCATCTTTATCAAGAAGTTTTTCGAATTCAGCTCTTAAGTCTTCAAGTTCAGATTCAAGTTCATCAACTTTATCTTCAATCTCTCCGTCTTCCATTTCCTCGCCAATCTCATCTGCTTCGATGTCATCATCCGCTTCTTCAACGTCTGAGACAAAGTCTGCTTCTGGATCTGCTTGGTTAATTTCTTCTTCTACTGCTTCATCTTCAGAATCAACCGATTCGTCCATGTCCTTTTCAGCATCGAGTTTTTCTTTCTCTTTTTTTGCTTTCATTTCAGCATCAAGTTTTTCCTTTTTGCTTTTAGGTTTCATTTCTTCTTCGATTTCTTCTTCAACTGCTTCTTCAACAGATTCTGTTGAAACTTCAGCATCATCTAAGATACGTTCGTATTCCTTACGAGCAGTTTCAACAACGTATTCGTGAAGCAACTCTTCGGCACGTTCGTTATCTTCAGCAAGTAAGAATTCTAGTACTTGTTCTAGTTTACTTTTGCTTTCTGACATATTGTGCTCCTATAAATTGATATAATTCATAATTATAAACTACCCTCCGCGATTGTGGATTGTAGTTATGTCGTATTTGTACTTATTAATAATGTGTTTTTATAGACAAAAAGGGCCTATTTTGATGTCTTTTTTGTCAAAATAGTGTAAGATGCGTGTTTTTGGTATCTGTCTGTACCATTGTATGCAAATATTTATCAGACGTGGATAAGAATTTATAACACTACTTAAAGTGCAGGTGCTTCATCGCCACCTGATTTTGAATACATTAAACTTGCTAATTTTTTACGTTCCATGTCTTCAGACTTTTTAAGTTCTCTGTATTTTCTTAATTTGTTGAGAGCCTCTAATGTTAGTTTAGACTTACGAGTGTCGTCCATTTTACGAGTGGCTTGTCTATCTTTTTCCGGATTGTAAAATTCGTCTAGTCTCATTATAATTGCTCTCCTGTATCAGTACCTGGTCCTATTGGCGTAACATCTGGTGCTTGAACATCATCTGTTGGCTCAATGGGTATATCATCTACTGGTGCATCTATATCTAAGTCTGCACTTGGTCCAGGTCTAATTCCTACATTTCTTAAACCAATGTCTCCGGAATTTCCAGAAACAGTATCTTCGTTGTATTTATTCTCTTCTTTCCAATATTCTTCGTTCTCTTTCATTTCTTCTTGTGTTAAACCCAAATACTTTTGCATTTTAAATTGTTGCGACAAGTAAGGTACTGCTTCTAACGAAGTAAACAATGTTGCTCTTTGAGTGTTTAAATCTAAATCTCTGTAACTGCTGAAGTTTTGTGGTGGAGCAAATTCTACTCTAAATGAACTGTTATCAATTTCAACGCCTTTATAATTCAAATACATTTTAAACTCTCTGTCCAAGTTTCTAATGATTTGTCTTTGCAGTCTTTCACAATACTTTGCAAATTGGAATTCTTGTATAAAAGCAACTCCCACTTTACCATCATTGTATTGTGCTGTTCCATCGTCTGGTCCTGTTGGCAAATAAGAACTAGGAACTCTTAAACCTCTTAACAGTTTGTTGTTAAAGTATTTAAGGTCATCTATTTGTCCTAAGTTTTCGCCACCTGGTAGTGTATCAACTTTTGAACCTCTACCATCAGCCGTTTGAGCAAAGAAGTAATCTTCTAACATACTCATTGGATTGTAAGCCGCATCGGCTACATTACCACCATCTTTGTTTTTGTTTGGTACACGTTTTTGTTGCACTTCATATTTTACTCTTTCCAAGTATTGTTGTGCTTTGTGTGGTGGCATATTACCAACATCAATAAAGAACACACGTCTTTCAGGTGCTCTGTGGACTCTATAAATGATTATAGAATCTTCTAATAATTCTTTTTGTTTGAAAACTTTGAATATAGGTTCTAATATACTGATACCAAAGGGCCAGTTATGATCCATGCCTTCAGTTAAACTTAAATGTACAACATGTTGTGCATCTACAGGAGTACCATAATTAGTTCCTTGGTCTCCTAAATTTTGTGTACTATAATTACTAACACTTGTTCCAACATTTCTGCCTGTCATCATACCTGCACCAGCACCATAGGGTCTACTATGTAATGCTGAGGCACTAGTTGCCGCAAGTTGTTCAAAGTTTGCTTCTAAGTTTTTAATAAAGTAAGTTTCAATTTTCTTACCTTCACTTTCATTTACAACAACCTTTTCAACATTAGCAGGATCAGTCCAATACAGTTTGTAAGTTTCTGGATCTCTAATAAAAAATTGGTCTCCATACTTTAATGTGCTTCTTATCATTTTAAACACACGTCTGTTTAGGTCATTTAATGCACACCACTGTTCCATAGACTTGTTAAGTATTTTCATCTCTGTTGGACTAGGGTCGGAATTAAATTTGAATACGAACGGTTGTTCGGAAGAATCATCTTCTTGTGAACAGAATTCTGCTAAAATATCTAATGCGGCATTAATTTCCAAATCGTTGTCCATTTGGTCATATTGAATATATCGCATTAACCTGTTTGGTGAACCAGCATATACTTCTGGTAACCAACTACTAAATCTAGCATTGGCAAAGTTTCCAGTAGACTGGTCTCCAGTAACATTACTAGGTAGCCCTGCGTTGCTATTATTAAAGTATTTTCTCCAAGTTGCCATAAAATCTCTCTTTATATGCGTATATTTATCACTTTTCGGATATTACGTCAAGAAATTATTGGACGTTTAGAAATCTATATCTTCAGTTGCTGATATTTGCTTCTTGGAAAGTTTGTTGTTTTCTGCTTGTAGTCTTACTAATTCTGCTAACAGAGCCGCGGTATCATTTTCTGGAGTGTCTGGTTTTTTGGCACCAGGATCAGTAGGCATTGTGTTGTTGCCTGTAAGGTCATCTATGATTTCATCATCATCACCATATTGAACTCCCATTGATGGAACTGCGGTTTGGTCAACTTGCGTTTTAGCAGTAGGCATACTTGCTTGACTTCCTACATTAGGTTTAACTTCTGATTGTCCTGCACCGCTACCAAAGAAGTCTTTTACTTGACTGGCAACATCTTTAATTTTGTCAAAGAATGTTGTTTCTGCTGGAACACCTTTTTCTAATCTTGCCAATGCGGCAGTTAGTGTGTCTATGCTTGAAGCAAATTTTATAACACTATCTGCTGTACCGTCTAAACCGTCAAACATATCTATAGCACTCTTAGATTCTGATAGTCCTTTAAATGCTTCTCCTAATATGAATATGCCCATCATATCCACGCCTTGTAATCCTTTAGCAAAGTCTATAACTTTTTCCATTGGAGATTTAGCACCAAACAGTTTTCCAATTCCGTCCATTAAACCTGATAGTAAAGAACCACCGGACATAACTGCCAAGCCGGCACCTATTGCCGCCAATCCTGCACCAACTAAGATTAAGTTTTTGCCATCTACCATACTCATTAACACAATGTTTGGTACAAACATTTCAAATGCTTTTGCGGCTATCATTGCCGCCACTGCGAACGGAATAAGTGCGGCACCCAATACACCAATTGCTAATGCACCTGCCATCACAAATCCTACAATAGGTGGCATACCAATAATACCAGCCGCAACTGCCAGGGCGGCAATCGCCGTTGCTAACACACCTATTGTTTTAAATCCTACATCTTTCATAAGGTTAAGTCCGAATGCCAATGGAACCATTGCAGTACTAAGTGCTAATACTCCAACTGCACCCTTAACCATACTAGTTGATGATTTTTCTAATAGTTTGGATAGTCCTATCATACCACCCATTGCAAGTAAGCCTTTACCCATTGAGGCAAAGTCCACTTCATTAAATTGTTTTAGTCCTACAGCCAACAATGCAACTGCGGCACCCATCATTACCATACTTGCGGCACCTTTAACTACTTTGTTGTCTCCAAACTTCTTAACTGCATTTGCTATATTACTTAAGAAGCCTCCACTCTTACCGCCTTTGGTCATAGCACCTGTTATGCCGTCTGCTTTATCACTTGCACCACCTAACACCTTAGCCGCAACAGAACCTCCACTGCCAACTCCGGAACTAGCCGCGCCGGCAACTGTACTGCCTCCGCCACCCATTATGCCACTAATTAATTTAGAACCACCTTTCTTAATCAGACCTCCTAAGAATCCTAAAGCCTGTTTACT